>Ga0209175_10000032_pt1 | contig 101921 bp, 80 predicted proteins | sample JI91814C2DNA_FD_187506 | JGI IMG/M metagenome (GOLD analysis project Ga0209175, IMG submission 187506) | Wastewater effluent complex algal communities from Wisconsin, to seasonally profile nutrient transformation and Carbon sequestration -... | ecosystem: Engineered > WWTP > Effluent > Algae...
GTTGGGTTTCGTTACCTCAACCCAACCTACAACTTCGGGGCCGTATCGCGCTTCAAACGCGATCGGAATTTCTGTTAATTTTACCCTGAGCTTGGCAGAAACGCGATACGGCCTTTCATCCACCACACAGAAACCGGGTTTCTTTGAGAAATTGTCGATAGGAAACTAGAGATTTATACAGAAACCCGGTTTCTCCTGCGACGCGGCCAAAAATAGACACTATCTCCTGCCTACGGAAGATGTCATAAAACACTAAAGCACTAAGACACTAAGGAAGATGTCATAAAACACTAAGGCACTAAGACACTAAGGAAGATGTCATAAAACACTAAGGCACTAAGACACTAAGGAAGATGTCATAAACCACTAAGGCACTAAGACACTAAGTGATTTAATTTGTAACGATTAAGAAAACGCGACACGAAACCCAAATCTTCCGCGTCTCGCCATTGCATCATGTCTGCCACGATGGGCACTACGACACTCGATCGCGTCATTCACCCAAGAGCCCCCCCGTCGCACTCGATAGGAGGCATTTTTCCCTATTTCCCAAGGTTTTCCATCCGTAGGAGCATAGAGATAATTATCATGCCAAACATCTTGACACCATTCCCAAACATTACCGTGCATATCATATAAACCAAAAGAATTAGGGGGAAAAATACCGACATCAGTGGTTTTTTTATCCTTAATTTCTCTAGCTGGATGTTGATAAGGATCAGCAGCGTAATTTACCAAATCAGGAGTAATAGTATCACCACAATTAAAAGGAGTTATTGTTCCCGCACGACAAGCATATTCCCATTCCGCTTCACTGGGGAGACGATAATATTTATCGGTTTTCCGCGAAAGTAACTGACAAAAGTTTACAGCATCATACCAGGATACATTTTCTACGGGTAGGGACATTCCTTTAAACCAAGAAGGATTTGATTTCATTACGATTTCATATTGTCTTTGAGTAATCGGATATTTTGCCATATAAAAAGGTGAAATTGTCACTTCATGGAGAGGCCTTTCGTAATGGGAACCTTCATTCGGTGGCGAGCCCATGAAAAATTTACCTCCGGGGATATATACCATTTCTAACGTAATATCTTCTGCTAACTTTTCCACAAAAAAATGAGCCCAATGACAAACACGACTCATTTCTGTTCCTTCATTATCTACGGTGACAACATCAAATTCATTAATAGAAAAAGCTTGATTTAAGTTGTTTTTTAATTCCGGCTTTATTTGTATTTTTAATCTTTGATAAATCGTGATTTTTTCTTCGAGGGATAGATTAGCTAAAGTTTTAATTAATAAGTTAAAGCCTTTTTTTTTCCATATCTAAACGCATCTTTAATCGCCGCTATATTGACATCTTTAATCGGAGAGTCAAGTCGTTTTTCTACACCTTCAATTCCTCCTAAAACTGCCGAGTTACCCGGCATCAATTGTAAATCATTACCGCCTAAGACAGCATCATATTCTCTGGGTTTATTTCGGTTATTTAAAATCTGATTATTTTCCCATTGATCTGATTGATTTTTATAGTCAATTTTGTTGATAGACATAATTAGTCAATTCCTGTTTTTCTTATAGGGGTTATCACTTACGCGTAGTTACCAAAGAAACCCGGTTTCTCCTCATGCACGATCGCGGGGGGTTTCTCACCTAAGACTGGGACAATTTTGGGTAAAGAAACCCGGTTTCTTGGTATGATTGTACCTCAACCGAGCAGACAAGTTATGACAAATTACTGAAGTTTCGCGATCGCGCCTCTTTCGACTAAGATCATCCCCGTCATTAAATCACGAACTGTTGCTAATAAAACCCGTTTATCATTGACTTCAAATTCCACAGAAACGCGATCAATACCAATTTGTCCAGGGGGAGTTAAATGGGCAACACAAACCTGTTCATGGTGACTTTCCAAAGAACGAAATTCATTATTTTTATGTAAATAACTACTCGTCATTTGTCCTTGTTCATTAAAAATCACCTCCGCTTGAGAAATGTCCGCTAATTCCCCAATATCTAAACGAATTTCCTGTTGTGCTTCGATCGCGACTTGTAACGTCAAAGGTTGATTAGTTTTACAAGGATACTTCATCCCCTTTTCAAAGATTAAACTATAAGAATAAGTTTTCGTGTGAGGCTCCCACAAACGAATCGCATAACTATGACGTAAATAATCATCAATTTCCTTAAACTCATTTAACGCAAGAGCCCCGTGGGCGACAGCTTCAAAAGGTTTATTCATACGAACCTTTTGCCGTCCAAAATAGGAAATAACCAAATTTTGAATCGCGGGGATCAGACAAGTCCCCCCCACTAACAAAACCTGTTCAATATCCGATTTATTAATCCCTTTACCCAACCCCATACTTAACACATCATCTAAGGCTTCTCTTAATTGTTCTAATAATTGACGATTTTCCAGAATAATCTCAAACTGATCACGGGTTAAATGCAACTCATGGGACATAAAATTTTCATCATCAAACCAAGCTTCTTTCGCATCATTATTGCGAGAAAGTTTAATTTTTAATTTTTCGGCAATTTCTAATAAACTTTGCCAACCGATTTGACCCACTTCTTCGCGTGATAAACCCATTTTTTTCAGATAAGATTCCACGAGCCAAATATCAATATCTTCCCCCCCTACATAAGCATCAGATTTCGCTAAAACTTCCGCACGCACTCCCCCTAAACTCCCCTTATCCATAGGTGAAACCAGGGCAGTGCGAACTAAACTTAAATCTAAAGTACCGCCACCAAAATCAACAACTAAGACGAGAGATCCCGGTCGTTTTACCGCGTAACCTAAAGCCGCGGCCGTAGATTCATCGACTAATTGAACGTCATGGACACCTAACTTTACGGCTAAATCTCGAAACCAATCTAAATATCGCTCGAAAGCACCAACGGGAACCGTAAAAATTAGGCGAGTGGGGTGAATATTTTGCTTTTTTAATTCTTGCCAAATCGCTTTAATAAATTCTTCTGAAATAAATTCAGGAGTATAAGTGATTTCGTCAATTTGACGGGGAGGGGGTTGGAAATCAGCGGCTAAATCTCGTTTAAATAGTTTAAAATATCGGTCGGGATGTGCTTGTCCTAACCGTTGAGATCGCACTTTTTCTCCTAATATTAATTGATGGTCTTTTTGCACAAAGGCTAAAGTGGGAATGACCGGAATTTCCATAAATTCCCCATTACCACGCGTCATTTTAAAAATGCGAGATATGTCATTAAAGCGTAAACTTTCCGGTAATTTAGTATCTGGATTAATCAGACAAACTACTGTATTACTACTTCCAAAATCAATGGCAATAGTGGTCATAATTGCTAGGGGGCAAACCTGAGTAAAATCAATGCTTTTTCAGGAAAAATCGGGCAAAAAATAAGTATAAGCGCGAGCTTACTACCATGATAAGGATTAATTTTTGACACCCGCGGGGAGAGTGCGACTGACTTTTGCTGGACAAAGAATGCGATCGCGATTTCGATATCCGACAAAACGAATATAAACCAATTCACCCTCCTTAATATCGTCATTGTCTGGTTGATGTAACTGAGGATCATAAGGGATTCTCGCCCAAGGAACCCCGATAATTTCCCAGCCCCAAGATTCTAATAAATTATCCAAAGGAGTAAATAACGCGGTTAAATTTTTGGCTCGCAAATTAGAATTAGATTCTGCCATTTGACGAGCGCTAGGATAATTGGTTAGGAGGGTTTGTAATTGTGCAAAAGTATCTACGCGAAAATCCTGAGTTAATTGATTCTTTTGCTGTTGTAATTCCTCCCGCAGTCGCGCACATTGTTGTCGTAATTCTTCCGTTTCCTCCGTGTCAGTCGCGATCGCCACCTTCGCCGTCGACAACTTGCCAAAATTTTGCACTAACTCATCGAGACTCCAACCCAGAGCCTTAGCTAATTGAGTTAATTGTCCCACGGGCAGAACCGCGATTTGGCCTTTTCGCACCCATCGTAAACGGACGCGAGTCAACCCCGATTTTTTCGCGAAATCTTCCCAAGAGTAGATTCCTAATTCCCTCATGCGTTGTAACAGGAAAGCATCATACTGAAATTCCACAGCATCAGCCGCATCGGAACCAGCATAAGCCGAGATAAGAACTAAAAAAACGCCTCCAAAAGCTAGGAAATTGCTAAAGGAAGACACACTGGTTGCTAAGAGATAGGGCATGGTTAACTTCTTTATCCTTGACTGAGAGACTGCGTTTCCGTGACAGTGAGAATTTCTTCTCCCTCATAATATTCGGGGAGAAATTTTTGCGCTTCCACCTTACCCAAGGCTTTTTCTATTTCAGCAGTGGTTTCGGTACAAGTTGAGCCCGTGGCATTTAGGACTGTTTCCGTAATTTTGCCATCTTTGCCAATGCGATATTCGATTCTACGATACTCTGCCATTCTTCTTTCCTCTTCATTCTCTATTCTTTTAGTTTACCCAAAATTGGTAATGGGTAATCGGTAATGGGTAATCGGTAATGGGTAATCGGTAATGGGTAATCGGTAATGGGTAATCGGTAATGGGTAATCGGTAATGGGGATTGGGTAATGGGGAATGGGTAATCGGTGCGGTTTCGGGTATCGGGGCAACCACGGGGGGATTGCCCCTACAGAGAATGAATCAGGGCTCCCCGATTCCCCAGTCCCCGGACTTCCCTCCAGTTTTACTAATGACACGAATCGACTCAATCTGCATCGACTTGTCCAAAGCCTTTGCCATATCATACAAAGTTAACGCGGCCACGGAGACAGCCGTTAAAGCTTCCATCTCTACCCCCGTTTCCGCCTTGGTTTTCACTTCAGAGCGAATCTGATATCCGGGTAAGTCAGGATCGGGGGTCAGTTTTACGTCGATCTTATGTAATGGTAAGGGATGACATAAGGGGATTAACTGGGCTGTCTGCTTTGCTCCCATAATACCGGCCAGTTTGGCGGTTCCCAAGACATCCCCCTTGGGCGCGTTTCCCGCTTTGATCGCGTCAAAGGTACTCCGTGACATCCGCACTTGTCCCCTCGCGATCGCGCTCCGTAGGGTGACATCTTTAGCTGAAACGTCCACCATTTGGGCTTCAGAGCGTTCATTGAGGTGAGTCAGAGTCCCCCCCGAAACCGTCGGAGAAAAATTTTCCGAAAAATTGGATGAAAGGCCTTGCATAATTTTTGAAATGTGCTACTATTAGAAATTGTGTGAGAGAGATAAACAGGAGACATCAATCACTGTAAGGCTTCGACCACACAAAACCCAAAAAACATAGGGGCCTGTAGCTTAGTGGATAGAGTGTATGGCTACGGACCATAAGGTCGGGGGTTCGAATCCCTCCAGGCCCGTTAAAAATCGGAAAAGGGGTTTCTCTCATTGTGGAGAAACCCTTTTTCTTTGTAGCCCGGAAAAGTAGGTTGGGTTGAAGCCCGCGTCGCGTGCGCGTCGGGCAAAACCCAAGGAAGATGTTGGGTTTCGTGCCTCAACCCAACCTACCAAAAATTATCTTTGTAGCCGCGCGTCGGGCAAAACCCAAGGAAGATGTTGGGTTTCGTGCCTCAACCCAACCTACCAAAAATCGCGACGGTATGGTTTATTTGATCGCGTAAATATCTTTCCCTTGGCCCAACGCGAAACGTAAAGAATGGGGAATATCTTTACTAGAGAAGGTGACAAAGATTAAAGTCGCCAGACTCGCAAGTCCGGTCCCTAAGATAAACATATTACGATAGCCCACAAGTTCCGCGATAAAGCCTAATGTCGGACCTGCGATCGCCATTCCCAGATCAAACCCCCCAATACAAAGAGAAAAAAGACGACCTCTTTCTTGGGCAGTAGCGCGATCGGAAATTAACGTAATAATCATGGGAAAAACAGTCCCCGCCCCACATCCTTCTAAGAAGGCACCCAGTAAAAAGGCCGAACTGTGATGTGCCATAGATAAAATACACATAGAAATGGCATAACACAACAGGCCTCCTGTAATAAATAAACCTCTACCATAGCGATCAGAGGCCCTTCCCACCGGAAAACGAATCAAAAAACTCGCGATAGCCGCCGTTGTGTAAAATAAACCCACATTCAAATCAACCCCTGTTTCTTTAATAAACAAAGGTATAAAAGTGCTCAAAGTCCCAAAAACTAACCCAACCAGTAATAAAACGATAGTAGGAATACGGATACGAGGAGTCCATAATAATTGCCAATAGGGTTCAGCTTGATTGACTTCTCCAGTCTCAGATTTATCTCCATCCCCATAACCCGGTTCCCAAACTTGGGTGGTAAAAATTAAAGAGAGAAAGCCCAGACAACTAGAAATGATAAATAATGGTGTATAACCAGCCCAAGCTTGCATATACCCCCCCAAGGCAGGCCCAAAAGCCATCCCAAGGGGATTGGCTAAACTCATTAAGCCAATTAATTCCCCGCGACGGTTGGGCGGTGAGATGTCTGTGACAAGGGCACTGTAACCTGTAGTAAAGGCCGCGATACTAATACCGTGAAAGGCGCGAGTTACTAAAAGCAGAGGAATGGATTTCACGAAGAGATAACAAAGGGGCGCGAGCATTGCGACTACAGCCCCAATCAGAACTACTCTTTTTCGTCCCTTGGTATCCGCCTGAGAACCCAACCACCGACGGGAGAATAATAAACCGATCGCGAAAGCTCCCATTACCAAACCAATTTGCTGTTTAGTCCCCCCCACATACTGCACATAGAGGGGTAAAGTGGGCAATAAACTCGCCAAACTTGACCAGAATAATAAAGCAGTTACAAATAAAATAGATAAACTGCGTCGCCGTTGCGGGTCAAGCATACTCAAGGTATTCAAGGCTTAAAGACCTCTATGATGTTGTTAACATTTCTTCAAATTTAAACGAAAAAAGAAGATTTCGGTAAGATAATTATCTCTTAAAGTTCACAGAGGATAAAATTATAGCCGTCCCAGCAGATATTAGGACTTTCTTAATTGCACCAACCCTTTATTTTATTGTTTCTTCCTTTTTCCTTGTGCTATATTTCCCTGTGAGGCGACTATGTGTCCAGTCTTAGTATAAAAAAACAATCTGGAGTAGGGGTAATTTTTCGGGTAACGAAGGAATGAAAATTTAATAAAGTAGTGCAGGCATCTTGCCTGCTTTCGATCTCAAGGGTTCCCCGACCAACCCAATACTCAAGTTATTTAATTTCCATTCCTAAGCTGTTACCCATTGAAAAGTCCTAGTACAACAGGTCCAAAGCCTGTAACAAGAAGGATGCTTGTCCTACTTTATGTGCTTTAAATGCGTCTTAACTTATTATCCTAATTTTATTAATATTTCTCCATAGTAAATTAAGAAACTAAAAATTGACAACTAGGGAGTCAAACCCGCAAACAGGTAACGGGAAATAGCGCGATCGTGCGAAGCGCACACTTGCCGATCGTATTCTCTTCCCTCAAGCTCCAGTGAAAAGGTTAATGGGATGGTGGAAGAGGAACTTAACAATTCTTTAAGCTAACGAGTCGGAAAACCCCGAAGACTGACGAAGTAAAGGGAAAGCCAGCAAAATCGGTTATGATATCGTCACTGAGTTCTAAAATACAGAACTTGGTTTATGATTAAGATTAAGATATTATAGAAAACAAACAATCCCTGGCAGGGTGAGAAACCAATTCACGATGTATCTTAGTTCCATCTCAGAAAAATTATCCCTAAACCTCCTATCAATGGGGTTCAAAGGTCTGTTCAACCGTTTAGGGATCAGACAGAAAATTGGCTGTGGCTATGCCTTGGTCATTAGTGTTACCATTATTGGCGCTCTGGTGGGACGGGGTGTAGAAGGCCATTATCATCAAAAAGTCAGGGAAACCATTGTCAATAACTACAAAAAAGCTGAATTACTCACCGACATTAAAAATAATATTTTACGGATCAAAATTCACCAGTTATTGCTGTTGAGTCCCCAAATGAAACCCGCTCCTTTTGAGGAGCAAAGAACGAAAATTTTAGACTCGGTTGATGATTTAAAAAGACTACTAGATCAAGTCAAATCTATCTCAGAAAATACGAGTAAGATTTCCCCACAAGATGCAGCATCATTAAAGGAGTTAGCGGATACTTCTACGGAGAGTCTTGAAAATTATTCCCGAAAATTAGCAAAAATTTTAAACCAGGTTCAGCCCGCGACCCTAAGTAACCCGAAAGAGTTGCAAGTTTTTCAAGAAACTCTTGGTGGTTTGGCGGGTAGTCCCGTGTCGATGCAACTTAATCAACTTGCCGAAAAATCGACTAATTTAGCAACGAAGTTTGATGAATCTGCGGAAAGCCATTTCTCTGACAATGGCGGACAAATTGCTGATTTAATCTTATTTAGTAGTTTACTGATTTCTTTGATTCTGACAATTATTCTCTGGCTTTATACCAGTAACGCGATCGCGGAACCTTTAGAAACAACCACAAGAGTCGCGCAACAGGTAACAGAAGATTCTGATTTTAGTCTTTTTGCACCTGTAACGAGCACGGATGAAGTGGGTAAATTAACCGTTTCTCTTAATCTCTTGATTCAAAGAGTGGCAGAATATACAGAAGATTTACAAGAAGCGAAAATCGCCGCGGAAACCGCGAACCGCGCGAAAAGTGCTTTTCTGGCAAATATGAGCCATGAACTTCGCACACCATTAAACGCGATTATTGGCTATAGCGAAATGTTACATGAAGAGGCCGAAGATGAAGGCTATGAGGATTTTATCCCTGACTTAGATAAAATAAAAACAGCCGGAAAACACTTATTAGATATGATTAGTGATATTCTGGACTTATCAAAAATTGAAGCGGGTCATGTTACACTTTATTTAGAAAATTTTGATATGTCAACCCTCATTCAAGATGTAGTGACAACAGTAGAACCTCTGATTGAGAAAAAATCAAATACTTTAACAGTAAAATCTGATGAAAATTTGGGTCTTATGTTTGCTGATATGCCCAAAGTCAAGCAAATTCTTCTCAATCTTTTGAGTAATGCTTCTAAATTTACGGAAAATGGTAATATCACCCTCACCGTAGAGAAAAAGAAAGCCGATGAAATTAATCCTCAAGAATGTTCCAGAACTTTTAATAATAATGCTTCTGTTTTTATTTTTAGGGTGATTGACACGGGAATTGGGATGACAACGGAACAAATGCAGCATATTTTTAAAGCTTTTACTCAAGCGGATGCTTCCACTACTCGTAAATATGGTGGTACAGGCTTAGGACTCGCGATTAGTCAAAGGTTATGTAATATTTTGGGCGGTGAAATTACCGTTAAGAGTGAATCCGAAAAAGGTTCGACTTTTACTGTTTTCCTTCCTGTTAATGTCAACTTATCATAAGTTTTTGTGTAGGTGATAGACTCTACTCTATTAAATGATAAATCCTATTGTTCATTCCCTATCCCCCATCCCTATTAGTGCGGTAATAACCCCAAAAAAATCGTAAACACCGATCTAGCCGATCGCGTTTTTTTTTTATGATAGTAATTGTTATCTCCAGAGGAACCACCTATGCAGCCCAATAATCCAAACCTCTTTACGGAAAAAGCTTGGGAAGCGATCGCGCTGACTCCAGAGCTAACGAAACAAGCACAACAGCAACAGCTAGAAAGTGAACATTTAATGAAAGCATTGCTGTCACAAGAGGGTTTAGCAAGCAGTCTATTAAATAAAGCCGGAGTCAATCTCCGTCAATTTCAAGAGCGTACCGAAGATTTTATTAAACGCCAACCCAAAATTAGTGGAAGTGTGAGTAATGTTTATCTCGGTAAAAGTTTTGATACACTCTTAGATCGGGCTGATGCTTATCGGAAAGACTATAAAGATGAATTTATTTCTATTGAACATCTTATCTTAGCTTTCCTCAAAGATGACCGTTTTGGTAAGGGTTTATATCAAGAATTTAAACTTGATGAAACCAAACTTAAGGAAATTATCGCGCAAGTGAGAGGGAATCAAAAAGTGACTGATCAAAATCCTGAAGGTAAATATGAATCCCTAGAAAAATATGGCCGTGATCTCACGGAATATGCCCGTCTAGGTAAACTAGATCCCGTTATTGGTAGGGATGATGAAATTCGGCGCACCATTCAAATTTTAAGTCGCCGGACGAAAAATAATCCCGTTTTAATAGGGGAACCGGGTGTCGGAAAAACCGCGATCGCGGAAGGTTTAGCCCAACGAATTATCGCCTCTGATGTACCCCAATCTTTACAAGATCGGCAATTAATCACCTTAGATATGGGCGCGTTAATCGCGGGAGCAAAATTCCGAGGAGAATTTGAAGAACGCTTAAAAGCCGTTCTAAAAGAAGTAACAGAAAGTAACGGTAAAATCATCCTATTTATAGATGAAATTCATACCGTCGTCGGTGCAGGAGCCTCTCAAGGCGCGATGGACGCGGGAAACTTATTAAAACCCATGTTAGCGCGGGGTGAATTGCGTTGTATCGGTGCAACAACTTTGGATGAATACCGTAAATATCTGGAAAAAGATGCCGCGTTAGAGCGTCGTTTTCAACAGGTTTATGTTGATCAACCCTCCGTTGAGGATACCATCTCAATTTTACGCGGTCTAAAAGAACGCTATGAAGTCCATCATGGGGTTAAAATTTCTGATAATTCTTTAGTCGCCGCCGCAACTTTATCTAATCGCTATATAAGCGATCGCTTCCTTCCAGATAAAGCCATTGATTTAGTCGATGAAGCCGCGGCTAAACTGAAAATGGAAATCACATCTAAACCGGAAGAATTAGATGAAATTGATCGTAAAGTTCTCCAATTAGAGATGGAAAGGTTATCGCTGCAAAAAGAAAGCGATCCCGCGTCCGTCGAACGGTTAGAACGGTTAGAAAAAGACCTGGCAAACCTGAAAGAAGAACAATCTACTTTGAATGCCAAATGGCAAGCAGAAAAGGGTGTTATTAGTAACATTCAGACAATCAAAGAAGAAATAGATCGAGTAAATATTGAAATCCAACAAGCGGAGCGAGAATATAATTTAAACCGAGCGGCTGAGTTGAAATATGGCAAATTAACCGTACTACAACGCAAATTACAAGAAGCAGAAGAACTCCTTTCTTCTCATCAAAAAAATGGTCAGACTTTATTAAGAGAAGAAGTCACCGAAGCCGATATCGCAGAAATTATTTCTAAGTGGACAGGTATTCCGATTAGTAAATTAGTCGAGTCGGAAATGCAAAAATTATTACACTTAGAAGATGAATTACATCATCGCGTGATTGGACAAAATGAAGCGGTGACCGCGGTGGCAGATGCCATACAACGATCGCGTGCTGGTTTAGCCGATCCCAATCGTCCAGTCGCGAGTTTTATCTTTTTAGGACCAACGGGAGTAGGAAAAACAGAACTCGCGAAAACATTAGCGGCTTATTTATTCGATACCGAAGACGCGATGGTGCGAATTGATATGTCAGAATACATGGAAAAACACGCAGTTTCTCGTTTAATTGGTGCGCCTCCGGGTTATGTTGGTTATGACGAAGGAGGACAATTAACAGAAACAATTCGTCGTCGTCCCTACGCGGTAATTTTATTCGATGAAATCGAAAAAGCGCACCCCGATGTCTTCAATGTCATGTTACAAATTCTCGATGATGGCCGTGTTACCGATGCTCAAGGCCATACCGTTGACTTTAAGAATACGGTGATTATTATGACATCAAATGTCGGCTCACAATATATTTTAGATGTGGGAGATGATGATGAAGAAATGCGGAGTCGGGTAATGGAAGCAATGCGAGGTACATTCCGGCCAGAGTTTTTAAATCGCATTGATGAAATGATTATTTTCCACTCCTTGAAGAAAGAACAATTACGGGAGATAGTGCTGTTACAAGTGGAACGCGTGAAAGGCCGTTTAGCTGATCGTAAAATGTCATTGAAATTGTCAGAAACCGCTTTAGATTTCTTAGTCGATGTTGGTTATGATCCTGTCTATGGAGCACGTCCGTTAAAACGGGCAATTCAACGGGAGTTAGAAACCCAAATTGCTAAGTCAATTTTACGGGGTGATGTCATTGATGGTGACACGATTTTTGTTGATGTAGAAAATGAGCGTTTAGCCTTTAAACGACTCTCTGAAGAGTTATTAATGGCTTAATATCCTCCCTGTTTCATTCTCTGTAGGGGCAATCCCCCCGTGGTTGCCCCCCGTGATTGCCCCCCGTGGTTGCCCCCCGTGGTTGCCCCCCGTGGTTGCCCCCCCGTGGTTGCCCCCCGTGATTGCCCCCATACCTGAAACTTGTGATCACTTCATTTTCCGGTTGGGGACGATGCTTCTTCCAGGCATGATCTCGGTTAATTCTTTTCGTCGTCTCCCGGCTTCAGTAGAGGCCTCAACAGTCTCGCCGCTAAAGGTTTGAGCCCATTTTACCTTTTTTTGATGTACTAACCCAAGAGTTGACAGCAAATTGATTTGAGTAAATTGAAAAAATAGAAACTTCTGGAATGGTGAAAAGAATATCTCTTTTATGGACTGAAAAATAACAGGCAATAATGTTGGGTTCGCACTGATACTTTTCCCAATTACCTAAGTGATTTTCTGACTCAACCATTCCATATCCTCAAATAAAATTTTGAGAAATTTATCCAAAGATTGAGTAGGTGTTTCTTTCCTCCACACTGCCGTTGATCGGGCGTAATATATGGGATAGTGAAGCGGCATAAACACAACTTTGGGATGAGGCAGTGCTTCTGCCTCCTTGGGCATGACTGCAACCCCTTGCCCTGTGGCAACGAGAGCAATCATTGAAGCATGGCTATCGGCAAACAGGAGCAGATTTGGCGTGAAGCCAGCACAGTAGCAAACATCCCTGATACGATCATTGCGGCCAGGAAAAGTTTCTTCAGACATCCCGATAAATTTTTCACAAGCAACTTCTCTGAGATCGATCGATGACTGATGTGCCAATGGATGCGAATCTGGTAACAGAGCATCAATAGGCACTTGCTTAACACATTTAACTGTAAACTCTTGTTCTAACTCATCGGGTGGATTGCCCATAAAGGCAATGTCAATTTTACGATTTCGCAGGGCATTAACTTGTTCACTAGGCGGCATTTCATGGAAACGAATGGGAACTTGAGGATAGGCAAGACTAAATTTATGTAAGGTTTCACCGAGAAAACTTTCGAGGATTGTTGGGATATAGCCAATAAGTAAAGGCTCATGTGTATTGATGGAATAAGCCTTGATAGTTTGCACCGCGACATCACTACGCGCCAAAATATCTTTGGCTTGTTCGAGAAAAATTGTTCCTGCTTCTGTCAGTTTCAATCCATCTGAGTGTCGAAGAAAGAGTACAACCCTCAGTTCATCTTCGAGGTTTTTGATTTGACGGCTTAACGCAGGTTGTGAAATATACAAATCGACAGCAGCACGAGTAAAACTGAGTTCTTCTGCCACCGCCACGAAATATTTAAGATGCCGTAATTCCATGTTGGTCTTTGGTATGCCTAAAAGTTATAACTGTCATAATTATAAGGCATTTGACTTTGCGAATGTGTTGTATTATGCTGCCAATTTAGAAGTTAACATGACAACTTCACAGTGGAAAGTAACAATAGTTCTCCCAACATCTCTTTAGCAATGAAGAAACGTACATTATGTCAATAGAGCGAAGGATAAACCTAATAAATCTGAGAAAATTAAAAGATACAAAATTTTAACATTCCTCCGCAAATTATTTAACTAACCTAGTTTTGTAGTAATATCACTAAAAAATGGAAACACCAAGACAAACTTTAAAAGAATTGCGACAAGTCTTTACCAAGATTGCTGGAGAAGACAAACAGGTTGATCATAAAGAATTTCAGAAAGCTTTAGGACTGAAAGACGAATATTTTGCTGACCGACTTTTTGCAATATTCGATACGGATAAAAGTGGCACTATCCAAATAGAGGAATTTTTAAATCATGTAGAAAATCTTGTTTTTGCTACTACAGAAGAAAAACTAAAATTTGCTTATCAATTGCATGATATTAACGAAGATGATTGCATCGAAAAAGCAGAAATTGCTCATTTGATTACTGCCAGTCTCAATGAAAATAATCTCAATTTTAAGCCAGAACAAATTAATGATTTAGTCGATATATTGTTTTTAGAAGCTGACAGTGATAACAGTGGAAAAATTTCCTTTGCAGAATTTAAAGGTCTAATAAGCAAATTTCCTGATTTAATTGAAGCCATGACAGTTAGCCCTGTTAGCTGGCTCAGACCGCACAAACAAAACTCTCAAACATCTGCTTCTCCAGAAAAAAAGCGGACAAAAAAGGCTTACATCAAGCACTATATTGAAAATAATTGGGTCAAAATTGCTTTTTTATCCCTCTATGTTGCTGTTAATATATTTCTTTTCTTCGGCGCAGTTGATCGATATGCAGATTTAGGGGCAAATGTATATGTTCAAATTGCCAGAGGTTGTGGTGCAACGCTTAACTTCAATGGGGCGCTGATTCTCATCCCCATGATGCGACATTTTATGACTTGGCTTCGCAAAAGTAGCCTTAACAACTATTTACCCATAGATGAAAGTATCGAGTTTCACAAACTGGTAGGTCAAGTCATGTTTGCGTTGGCAATTGTGCATACCCTGGCACATTTCCTCAATTACACCACATTACCAGTTCCCTTTGCCCAGAGTCTTTTTGAGACAAAAGCTGGTTTATCGGGATTTTTATTACTGCTAGTTTTCGCAATTATGTGGGTGACGGCGCAAGATCCTATCCGCAAAGGAGGGCAATTTGCGCTTTTCTATCTAGCTCACATGGGCTACGGTTTGTGGTTTATTCTGGCATTAATTCACGGCCCTGTTTTTTGGCAGTGGGTGTTATTCCCTGTGCTGGGATTCGCGATCGAATTAGTGATCCGATGGCGCACAACAAAAGAAGCAACCTTTGTAGTTAATGCCTCTTTACTTCCTTCTAAAGTTTTAGGTTTAGAAGTTCAACGTCCAGCATCTTTCAACTATCAACCAGGGGATTATTTATTTATGAAATGTCCGAGGATTTCCAAATTTGAATGGCATCCATTTACAATTAGTAGTGCCCCGGAAACAGCAGATATTTTATCTTTACATATACGCGCAGCAGGTAGTTGGACTGGTAAGTTATATCAACTTTTTCGAGAAGAGCGGGAAGAATGGATACGTTCAGGTAGCTCTCAAGCTGAACAAGGAGTTCCGGTTTATTTAGATGGTCCCTATGGTACACCAAGTACAGATATTTTTGAATCTCAATATGCTGTGTTAATCGCTGCTGGTATTGGTGTGACTCCCTTTGCTTCTATCCTGAAAAGTATTTTGTACCGCCATCAACATCATACTTCTGATATAAATTTGAAAAAGGTACATTTTTACTGGCTAAATCGAGAACAAAAAGCCTTTGAATGGTTTGTTGAACTCTTATCACAAATCGAAAGCGAAGATACTAACAAACTCTTTGATCTAAACTTATATCTCACAGGCGCACAGCAAAAGTCAGATATGAAGTCTAGCACCTTGTTTGTGGCAATGGATTTGATGCACTCCCAAACAAAGGTTGATTTAATCACAGGCTTAAAAAGTCGAACAAAAACTGGTCGTCCCGACTGGGATCATATTTTCCGTGACTTAGAAAAACAACACGCCCCCCATAAAGTTGACGTATTTTTCTGTGGGCCCCCCGGACTATCAACACAGTTGAAAAGTCTCTGTACAAAATACGGATTTGGCTATAGAAAAGAAAATTTCTAGCCAAAATACGTCTTAACTATGGTATGTGAATCATTTGAGACACGAACTCTAATTTCGCCTGAAATCTACCTGAACAGATTCAAGATCATGAAAGAATCTAAGATCCAACCGCAAAAACCCATTCAATCCGCCATTAAAGATTTGCAAAAAAGTCATTCTCATCCTTCCAGTTGGCGACAGAGGTTTTTCGATACCCTCAAGGAAAAATATCCCAATTTTCACATTTTCTACGTGTTTTTCAACATCATTGCTATCTGGACTGGCTCTGCCAGTATATTCGCAGCATGGGCTGATGGAGTAAATGTGTTAGCAGCACCCGCCCCTGAATTTTCTCTAGCAGGTCTTCTGCGCTATCTTAGTTTATTAGCCATTGGCCTGATAATGCTTCTCTTAGATGATCTATCTTTGAAGGAATTGCTATTTGGGAGGAAAACTCCTTCAGAAAAAACTTTTGAGGATATGAATTTTAGGGAGAAAGTATTTCATGTCTTCAAAACTAAGTATCCCAACTTGTCTACTATCTACACTCTCATCGCCATCATTTTATGCTGGTGCGGTATGGCCGGTTTTTTCATCAAAATTCCGATGCAACCATTTTTAGGGGCATTAATATTAGTGTTTGGTGGTTTCTTCTTGCTTTATATTGACGATATGAAGCTGGATGAATTGGGCTAAACTATCCTTAACCCGCTTTCAAAAATATACACAGAGGAAAATCTGAAACCTTTAGGATAGCTGGATTTTATTTTAAAATTAGGGAATTATTTTTGTGATTCCCACTTTGATGAAAGAGGGTTAATTTACTATCTGTTATTGTCTTTTCAGCTAGTGTTAATCGGTGCTATTGTTCAAGTGTTTGTAAATTAGGAAAAATATCACAATGAAATTAGACAAATTAGCTCTGGCGCAAAATATGGCTTTCCTGATATCTATTCCGCCGCAAAGCAATTTAGCTAAATTACTGGCTTTTTGTTTGGCAACAAAGGTTAGAAAAAATATGAGCGGAACAGAAATCTTAAGGCTCACCTGTGATCTAATGGAAAACCCATCTAAATTGCCTTATTGGACGCAAGACGTGATGGGACTCGATTTAGATTACACTACTGAGGAGTGGAAAGCTTTAGGAGAAATGGGCATCAAGGATGCAGAGGGCTTTATGGCTACCCTGTGGCAAGAATTGGAAAAATTTAGTTTGTAATTTTTTGGGGAAAATCCCATCGATTTCAATCAACTATCACCATTAGACAAGTAGTACAAAACAATCATCAAGAAGGAAAAAGGAGACTAGATATGCCAGTATATTTCAAAAACTTATTGCTACTGTTGCCTGTCAGTATTTATGCCATAGCTTGCTTTTATTTTAGTACAACTTTTACAGGAGAGGAAACAGAATATTATCAAAAACTAATTCTTTGTGGCGCATCAATTCTCAGTAATTTTTATGTTTTGTACTACCATTACACGAACCCGCCACACCCAAAATTTCTCATGCTACCCAAGAGGAAATTATCAATCAGAACTCACGTAATTTCTGGAAGTATAGAGGTTGTTTTTGGTGTAATTGCATTTTTTAGTAGTAATCCAGAAATACCCGCGACGATCATGGCACTATCAGCCATCATCGGTCACGTCACCTCATCCTTTTACCAAACACCGATTGTTTTTGGCTCCAAGAGTGCAATGATTCCAGGGTATCTATTCTTTGTCAGCTTACATCTTTATAGTGCCATTCATCTGCTCTTAGAACCGGATTCAAATTTTTGGTTGATCAATACATTTTTAGTTCTAAGTACATACGTTTGGTGTCGAGTCTTCTACTTTGTGTTTACTGTTTTTGGACTGTTCAAAGATAATCTTTATTCTGCTTCGATTCTCGCGGCTGGTGTGTTGATATTACCTTCTGTATTAGGTGCTTCTGGCAACTTATTTTTTATCCTTTTTCTCCTTGGATATAATGCTTTGTACAAGTTAATCATGAATCCGACAGCAGCAGAATGGATAAGTTGGACAAAAGAAAGTCAAAGACAAACATTAATTGATGAAGATGCGAGAGAATTATGGATAAGTAATAATTTGTCAATCAATTCTGATGAAGTTGACGATCAAACAATCGCAGCAGCAGTTTTTGCTCAATTGGATACAGATAAAACTGGAACTTTAGATCAAGTCGAATTGAGAACTCTTTGGTACGAGTGGCAAGTTCCAGATTCTTTTATCAATACATTTATTGCTCGAAATACAGATTGTAATGAATTTACTTTCGATGAATTTTATAAAAAAATCTGGCAAATTAAGGGCGTGAAACAACGACTACAAAAAGAAAACCTGAAGTTGGAATGTTTAACCAAGGGAAAAAACATTAGCAATGAAGAAAAGTGCAAATTGATTTTCGAGCAAATAGATATTGATCGGAGTGGTTACATTGATGAATTTGAGCTAAAGACCCTATTGTTAGAGTGGGGATTACCTTCTAATGAAGTTGATGAATACATGAAAAAATATGATGAAAATCAAGATTTGAAAATCTCCTTTGAAGAGTTTTTCAAAATGTATCCAGTTTGGTCTTTTGCTTACTCTGATATAATTCTAGCCAACTAATCAGGAAAATTTATGTCTTTAAATGTTGAACTTTTAGAGCAAAGTTTCGATAAAGTTAAACCTCGCGCTAATGAATTTGCCGCCAGCTTCTACGAGAATCTTTTTAAAGCTCACCCAGAGGTGAAACCGCTATTTGCCCATACTGATATGGGAAATCAAGAGAAAAAGCTGTTAAATTCCCTGGTTTTGGTAGTAGAAAATCTCCGCAACCCAGAGGCTTTAGGACCAGTTCTTAATGCTCTAGGAGGTAGACACGTCGGCTATGGAGCTATTCCTAAATATTATGGGCCTGTGGGGGAAGCTTTGCTGTTAACATTTGAGCAGTATCTCCTTGAAGATTGGACTCCTGAAGTCAAAAAAGCTTGGCTAGATGCTTATAAAGCAATTACTTCGTTGATGTTAAAAGGTGCAGGTGTAGATCATGCACCAACAACAAATAAATCAGAGAGCACAGAAAATTCAGAACAACAAGCAGCACAAACAATTACAAAACCTATGGAGCCAAAACTAGAGGAAATTCCACAAGTAGAATCAGCCGAGCCAATATTAACAGAAATACCAGAAGAAGCATCTTCAGAGTTACCTGTAGAGTTACTAGAAAGCAGTTTTGAGAAAGTCAAACCTCGTGCTAATGAATTTGCCGCCAGCTTCTACGAGAATCTTTTTCAAGCTTACCCAGAAGTGAAACCACTGTTTACTAAAACAGATCTGAAAAACCAAGAGAAAAAACTCTTAAATTCTCTTGTTTTAGTAGTAGAAAATCTCCGCAACCCAGAGGCTTTAAGTCCAGTTCTTAAGGCTCTAGGAGCTAGACACATTAGTTATGGAGCTATTCCCAAATATTATAAACCAGTGGGAGAAGCACTGCTAATGACGTTTGAGCAGTATCTCCTTGAAGATTGGACTCCTGAAGTCAAAAAAGCTTGGCTAGATGCTTATAGAGCAATTTCAACCTTGATGTTAAAAGGTGCAGGGGAAGAATCTTCACCTCAAGTTGTCCAAGCTGAGAAACCTGCTATTGTATCAAAACCTGTCCAAGCTGAACAAAAAACTGCAACTTTAGCAAAACCTTCAACATTAACAGCCGAAACCCCAAAAGAATCTCAGCTATTTCAGCCCACAGCAGAGCCAGAGAAAAAAGCTCTTATATCGGTTCAGTTAGATGGTAAAGTTTTCAAAGACATTATCAATAATTTTACCGTTAATTATCAGCAATTTCAGACCAAAATATCAGAACAGCCATTAAGTGAAGTCCTCAAACCAATTCCCCGGAAACTTATTGACGCTTTCTGGATAGCACCAGTATGGTTAGTCGCGGTAGGTTCGGCAGTTATTTTTACGGTAGTTCTTGTAATTGTTGATGACAACTCTTTACTAGCAGAGGTTTTGGGTGCTGCTGATACTATCAGTTTGGTGGTGGCGCTAGTTCTATTCATTAAGGAAACTCCCGATCGCCGAAAGCAATTTCACTACCAAGCTTGGAGTATAGTTGATGCAGCACACAATGTTAAAGTTAGTTATGCCAGAATTTTGGCCCTGCAAGATTTGAATGAGGATGGTGTTTCTTTGAAAGGTTTGGATGCTCCTGGTGCAGAGTTAGTAGATATTAATCTCTCCCATGCTAATCTCAGTAAAGCCAATTTGATGGAAAGCGACTTGAGTAATGCTAATTTGAGCTATGCCAATTTAGATAATGCTAATCTCAGTCAGACTCAACTTAGTGGTGCAGATTTGAGTCATGCAAAACTGGGTTTTGCTCGCTTGACTCAGGCTAATCTTAGTAGTGCCAACATGAGTCATGCTAATTTGATTTGTGCAGATTTGAGTCATGCTAACTTGAGTGGTGCTAATTTGAAGGATGCTAGTTTGAGTGGTGCTAATTTGGAGGGTGCTTACCTAACTGGTGCCAATCTCAAAAATGCTAAAGTGAGCGATTATGAACTGAGTAGTGCTTTCCTCGAAGGTGCGATTATGCCTGAGGGTTCACGATATAAGTCCCTACAAGGTTAACGCGACAGTTACAATTTTGTCCTTGGGAATTTTTCTTGGCTCCACAGGGCTAAAGTTGAGAAACGCGATATCTTATTTTTTGACTGCCATGCCCCTACATTAAATTTTATCCAAATTGAGATAAAAAAACTCAACTCCATCAGGAGAATGAATTAATTTTTCTATAGCATGATCTAAATTTTGTCGATAACTTTCGGGAATTTCCCCAAATTTATCTTCACCAATTTCTAATATTTTGGGCATCTCAGGCAGGGGAATCCCTAATAATTCCTTTTCCTTTCCATAACAAATAATTAAATAGTTTCTATCCACTTCTGTATTACTACTCACAAAGAGTTTAGATAAATCAATAACCGCGATCGTTTCCTCTTGATGTCTGACTAAACTTTGTCCTGTACTCAAGACACCATAGGGCATAAATTCTGGAATGACTCGCTGTACTCTTTCAATGGGAATTGCATATTTTTCCCTTCCCATTTCAAAGGCTAATAATTTTCGACTTTGTGTTCTTATTGTGAGTTCTTTCTTGCTACGAAAACGGCGATTATAATTGGGATTTATCATAGTGATGGGGATTGGGGATTGGGGACTGGGGACTGGGGATTAGGTACTGGGATGGGGACTGAGATTGACTCAAAGACATAGTTTTTTTCCATGCTTATTTTTCATTTTTATGAATAGTTATGCAAGAAAAACACGGTTTTTTATCCATCTGTAACTTTGATAATTTGACTAATTATTTCTAATAAATTAGCCTCCGTATAGGGTTTGGTCAAATACTGAATAGCTCCTAATTCTAGTGCGGTTTTTCGATGTTTTGCACCACTACGAGATGTTAACATAGCAACAGGAATTTCCGCTAAACTCGGAGTCGATTTTATAGCTTTTAATAATTCAAATCCATCCATTCTTGGCATCTCAATATCCGCAAGGATTAAATGACAATCTAATCCCTTTTTTAATTTTTCTAAGGCATCTAAACCATCTTTCGCTAATACCACTCGATAACGCGATCGCGTCAAAGTTAATTTTAACAATTGACGAATCGTATAAGAATCATCAACAACTAAAATTTGAGGTGCTTTTATGGAAGTAGTAGGGACAACAGCCGACTGATTCGACATCGAAATTTCTGTGCCATTACTTTGAAATTGACTAATTAAATCATCGACATCAATAATTGTAATAACTCGACCTTCTCCTAATATTGTACTACCTAAAATTCCCGGAGGTTTCGATAATGGTGGAGGTAGAGGTTTCACCACAATTTCTTGTTGTCCAATTAATCTTTCTACAGCAACGGCAACAACTCCTTCACTAGAAGCTAATACCACAACAGGAATATGATCTTGATTCAGGGGATCGGGTGAAGGGCCGTCAGCATGGAGAATAGCATATTTTAATAAATCTTGTAGACGTACTAAACGGATAAATTCATCACGCCACCATAACATCGCCTGAGTCGCAGCCATCTGAATTTGATTGCTTTCTATATGCAGAATTTCCTCTACTGAATCGAGGGGAATTGCCACAGTATTATGATCAGTTCTTACCATTAACGCATCGGCAATGGATAACATTAAAGGTAATTTAATAATAAAACTTGTGCCTTTTCCGGGGCGTGAATCAACTTTAATGATACCACGAACAGCGCGAAGATTAGTGCGAACCACATCTAATCCCACTCCTCGCCCCGATAAATTACTGACTTCTAACACGGTACTAAAACCGGGTAAAAATAAAAATTCATAGAGATCAGAAATAGAAAGTTCTTGAGCTTGTTCTTCCGTAACAAATTCTTTTTCTATGGCTTTTTTACGGATTATTTCGGGATCAATTCCTCGCCCATCATCGCTAACTGTAATAATTGTTTGACCCCCTTGATGACGGGCTTCTATTTCAATTTGACCACTGGAAGGTTTGCCGACTAAACGACGGACTTCTGGGAGTTCTATACCATGATCGAAGGCATTTCTCAGGAGATGAACCAGAGGATCTCGTAACGCGTCTAATAAACTTTCATCTATTTTTGTTTCTCTTCCTAGTAATAATAAATTCACTTCTTTATTATGGGTAATACACATTTCTCGAAGAGCACGCGGCAAATGATCGACGGCTCGACTAAATCGCACGACTCGTAATTGCATGACGCGACTTCTTAATTGTTCGGTAATGCGTCTGAGTTGATCCGTACTCCGTTCAAATTTAAGCGCGAGGTTTTCTAATTTATTGGCAGAATGCGCGATCGCTTCTGTTGTTTCAATGACTTCTTGGGCTGTTGTATGAAATTCGGTATATTCATCCATTTCTAAGGCATCAAAGGACGTTTTATGATTCGTTATAGATGAGGGAAGATAGGAAACCTTTTCCCTGATTACTTTTTTACTGTCATTTGTACTTAAGCGATCGTATTCTTCTCGTAATTGTCCCCCAAATTGATTTAAGTCAATAATACTGCGGCGAATGCGTCTGACTTCACTTCTTAATTCGGTTTCTTGTAATTCTAAATTAGTGCGATTAATCACTAATTCTCCCACTAAATTTACTAATTCGGTGAGTCGTTCTAAATCAATGCGAATAGTAGGACGTACTACGGTTTTTGTTTCCTGTATTAATGTTTCTTTTTCCTTAATTAAGGGTTCTTCGTGGGCATAATCAGGATTTTCGTGAGGGATAATTTCGACGAGATTTGTTTGGTTTTCGCCTAAGAAGGGAGAGGGTAATTCACAGGTGGGAATATTAATGACTTCTCCCGTTAAAATTTGTTGACGGGCTGTTTGTAAATTTTGCGCGATCGCCCATCCCCTTGATTGTAATTTTTCCACGGTTAAATTAGGGGTATCAATGAGAGTTCTTAACCCTTCGGTAATTTGGGCAAACTCTGTTAATTGTAACATTCCCGCGACACCTGACAATTGATAATAAATTTCATTTAGGGTATTTAAAGTCTTAGATAATTCGCTTTCTGTTACTTGGGAAAGTTCTGTTTCTAAACTATTAAAAACAGGCATTAAATCATTTTTAAATATAATTTGTAAAGTTTCTGGTGCTACGGACTGATTAACAGGTGAAACCATTGGTGGGGTTGGTTTTCCGTACTCACTTTCTAAATTATATTTGATTTCTGTAATCGCGTCTAATTCATTAAAATAAATTTCCTGATTTTCATCATTTTTATGATTAATTGATTCTTGAGTAAGATGTCTAAGATGATCAACGCCTTGTAATAATAAGGTAATAGTCATCGAATTAAGGGTTGATAAGTCGGCACGATCGCGTAATATAGCAAAACTATCTTCTAATTGATGAGCCGCATTAGATAAAGTAGGAAACCCTAACATAGAAGCGGAACCTTTAATAGAATGTGCCGCTCTAAACATTTCTTTTACCGCGTCTTTTCTCTGTGTTATTCCTATTTTTTCCAGTGATAATAAATGAGTTTCCATTGACTGTAAACACTCTTGTGTTTCTGCGATAAACGCACTGATTAATTCTTGTAATTCATCATTATTCATATTAAGAAGGAAGAAGGAAGAGGGAAGAAGGAAGAAGGAAGAGGGAAGTCCGAAGAAAGAAGTCCGAAGAAGGAAGAAAGAATGAACCACAAAGGCACAGAGGCACAAAGGAAAAGGCAAGAAGGAAGTCCGAAGAAGGAAGTCCGAAGAAGGTTAACTATTAACAATAGATAATTAATAGTTACCCATTACCAATTCCCCATTACCCATTACCCATTACCTATTACCCAATTCAACTACGAAAATTCGCGACAGATTTTTGTAACTTGCTAACAGCACCCGCGAGCAGATCAAGAGAAGATTGTACATCCATCCCTTTTTGTGCAGTGTTTGTCGCAATCTCATTCACTTGCTGCATACTATTAGAAATTTCCTCCGCGGAAACCGTTTGTTTTGCCGTCGCACGCGTAATATTCTGCACTAAACCATTCATTTCTCGACTCACTTCAATAATAGCAATGAGATGCGTTTTTGCTTCACTGGCTAATTTTGTGCCTTCTATTACTTCTTGGGTTCCTGATTCCATTGCTGTCATTACCCGACTAATTTCTTCTTGAATTGTTCCCACTATTTCCGAGATTTCTTCCGTCGCAGATGCCGATCTTTCTGCTAATTTTCGCACTTCTTCTGCGACGACGGCAAACCCTAATCCTTGTTCTCCCGCCCTGGCGGCTTCAATCGTAGCATTCAGCGCTAATAAGTTAGTTTGGGAGGCAATTTGAGAAATAGATGTGACAATTTTACCAATTTGTTGAGAAGACTCTCCTAAGCGTTTCATCATCTTAGCCGTCGACGCGATCGTTTGTCTTAATTCATTAATTCCCTCAACCGCGCGATCGACCGCGACTCCACCGACTTCGGCGGTTTTTGATGCTTGATCTGCCACTTTTTCCGCCCGTTGAGAGACATCTCTCACATCTCGAATTGAATTAACAATACGCTCTATTTCTCGCAACATATTCCCAATTTTAGAGGCTTGAACTTGTGCTTTTTCTGTTAATTCTTTCGTATTCGCGACGGATTGAGTAGTTGCACTTGTTACCTGAGTTGCTAAGTCTTGAATGCCATTGACAACTTTACGCAAAGAGCTAACTAAGAAGTTAAAAGAGTCGGCAACAGCACCCAGAATATCATTCGATACTTCGGCTCTGACGGTTAGATCGCCTTTAGCCGCGCCTTTAATTTCATTTAAAAGTTTGAGCACTTGTTGGGTGAGAGAGTCGGCTTCTGCTTGACGTTCCGCTGCGACTTTTTCTAACCTTTCTTCTATTTCTTTACGTTCCGTAATATCAAAGCGAATCGCGATATATTTGATAATATTTCCTTCGGTATCAAATATCGGAGCAATGGTAGATGTTACCCAATAAAAAGAACCCTTTTTACATTTGTTTTTGATTTCGCCTTGCCAGATGTCACCGCGTGTAATCATCTCCCACATCTCTTGGAAAAAGGTTTTGGGGTGATAGCCAGAATTAACAATACGATGGTTTTTGCCCTGGAGTTCTTGATAGCTGTAGCCGGAAATTTGACAGAATTTGTCATTAACAAAGGTAATATTTCCTTGGAGGTCGGTTTCACTGACGATCGCGGCTTCATCCAGAGCCGTTTGTCGAGTCTTTAACTCTTGCAAAAGTCGCTCTTGTTCCTGGGCGAGTTGTTGCATTTTTTCTTGGGCTTGTTTGCGTTCGGTAATATCCGTAAAAGTTCCCATCATGCCCAACATTTCCCCATCTTCACTGCGAATAATATCCCCTCGCATAAATGTCGGGACAATGCGATTATCTTTAGAGCGTAACTCCACTTCTTCACTCCAAGATAGACCGTTTTTCAAGGCTTCAATTACAGAATTACCCACTTTTCTATCGGCAAACGCGGCGGGAGGCCCACCCGCGGCATTGAGTTCTTCAACGGTATAATTTACCATGTCAAAAAAGGCTTTATTGTGATAGATATCAACCACTTGAGGGTTAGTAATGATAATGCCATCGGAGGCACTTTCAACGGCTTGACTAATACGACTCAGACGTTCGCGATTTTTCTTCTCATTGGTGATATCACGAGCTACTGCATAAATTAATCCTTCCGAGGGAAGAGGTCGCGCTTTCCACCATAACCATTTATAATTACCATCTTTGCCATGACAACGATTTTCAAAGCCAAAGGTTTCACCCCCTGAATAAAGTTTTTGCAGTTCTTTTTGGGTTGATTCTCGATCGTCAGGATGGGTAAATTCAACCAGATTATGATCGACAAGTTCTTCTGGCACAAATCCAAAAACTTCTTCCCAAGTAGGATTCAGACGTTTAAAGGTTCCTCGGAAATCTAAAATACAGAGAAGATCCACGGAAAGGCTAAAGAAGCGATCGCGTTCTTCATCTCCTTTTTTCCGTTGTGTAATATCGGTTAATGTCCCCACATAACCTTTGACATTACCATCACTATCAATTTCGGGAAGGGCTTGTCCTAAAGTCCAAGTTATTTTGCCATCAGGACGAATAAAACGATACTCTGATTGGAACATTTTTTGTTTTTTTGCCGCCTCATTCCATTCGGCATAAACTCGTTCTTTATCATCAGGATGTAATGCTTGTGTCCAACCATCTCCCATTCCTTGTTCTGGGGTAATTCCTGTGATATCGTACCAGCGTTCATTAAGATAGATGGTTTTACCATTCACATCAGATTGGAAGATGCAAACAGGCGCGGCTTTTGCCAAAGTTTGATAGCGTTGTTCACTTTCTTTTAAGGCGGATTCTGCTTGTTTACGATCGCTAATATCTATCCCCATTTCCATGACTAACATTGAGCCATCAATATCATAAAAGGGATAATCATAAATTTGATAAACGCGATCGCGGTTGTCATCTTGCCATTCCCAAGTTTTGGGTTGTTTGGTTTGGAAAACTTCAATAGTAGGACAACCTTCACAAGGTTCATCATTATGCCGAATCATTTCATAACAAAAATGACCTTTTCCTTCCCCAAAGGTTTCGCGAAAGGTGCGGTTAGCAAAACGAATAGAATAATCCGCGGCTTGTAAATAAATAAACGCGGGCAAACAATCCAGTAAATTAAAGAAACGCTGACGCTCACTTGCTAAGAGTTCTTGGGCCCCTTGGCGCTCGGTAATATCGCGTGACCAACCTACTACTCCAAAAATATTACCTTCTTTGTCTTTTATCGGTAATTTTTGCGTATCAAATACATGGCGATAACCATCTAGGAAAATGGCAATATCATTAGGATTATGGATGGTTTTACCATTTAATACCGCGATATCATCAAACCGATAACCCCGAATATTTTTCGCGGAATTCCCAAAAACCAATTCTTCCGAAAAACCAATTTCTAAGTCATTTTTCCCCATCATCTGCTCTGGCGTTTTGCCCAGATTTTGGGCAAAGCTGACATTAGCTAAAATATAGCGAAAATCTCTATCTTTAACAAAAATTAAGTCTGGCGTTGCATCAATAACAGTCCGCAGTAATTGTTGAGATTTTTCCATTTCTTCTAGGACATTTTTCAGTTCTTCTGTGCGTTCTTCAAACCGTTTTTTTAACTCGTTTTTGGATTTAATAATTTGGGTAGAACCGACTAAAAAATCATAGCGATTAGAAAGACTTAAGAAACCGATCGCGGGAAACACTGTGAGAAAATCAAAGAAACTTTGCCAAGCATTTGTATGTTCCTCTTTCATGTATTCTAATACATGACCGCTATGCCCTAAGGCACAAGTAAAAAAGATTCCGGCTGTTACCGTGGCAAAAATATCAATCCCATTTTGGCGATTACGCCAAATACCCAAAGTGATTAAAAAACTGATACAAAAGTAACAAAAACAAATAATAAAATTGGTGATGATCTCGACTAAATTAAGAGGAATATCGGGAAATTCTAGGGTATAAGTCACAGGGAGGACAAAATAATTTAATTCCATAATTTTGAGATGATTATCCCGACTAAATTGGGTGATTGTTTCTTAAGTAATGAATTTTTTACCATCGTTCAGACTGGGCGATCGCCTCGACATCAACGATCATCAGCAAACGTCCATCATAATTATATAAACCTTTGAGAAAAGGTGCTAGTTCCGAGGGAACTTCCACCGCGGAAACAATGCGATCAGTATTAACAGATAAAACTCCCTCGACACGGGAAACCCCTAATCCCATTCGCATTAATGGTAATCTCACATCACGAGGATCGGGGGCTTCAATGATTAAGATCCGACTGTGGTGAGAGTGAAAATCAACGGGAGCAACGCCGATCAAACGACCCCAGTCCGCCACCGCGAGAATTTCCCCACGTAAGTTAGTTAATCCTAACAAAAAAGATGACGTATTAGGAACAGGAGAAATCCCTTGTTCAGTCAGAAAAAGCACTTCCCGCACCGTGTTTAACTCAAGGGAAAAAAGACTTTCGGCTTGAGAAAATAGGAGAAATTGCCGAGTCGCGCTTTTGTGGGTTTCTTTGGTAATCGAAATAGAGTTTTTTGTCATAAACTTGCTAGTTCTTTCTAGCCTGTAACCATTATCCTTTCGGATAATTATATGAGAATATGCCCCTGACTGATGCTCAAAAAAATGTTTCCTGTGCGAATTTCTCCGGCTCCTTAATTATAAAAGACGCTGGACAATATTAAGCAGTTGTTGTGGATCAAATGGTTTACTGACATAGGCATCCGCTCCCAGATCCATACCCCAGGATTTATCAATTTCTGTATTTTTTTGGGTACAAAAGACAACGGGCAAGTGTTTAGTTTTCTCGTCCTCGCGTAATTCGCGGATCACTTCATAACCATTCATACGGGGCATAACCACATCTAAGACGACAATATCAGGAATATTTTCATGGATACACGCGATCGCGTCTTCCCCGTCAGAAGCGCGGAGCACCACCATTCCGGCATCTTCAAAAATACGGCTCATTAATTCTAATTCGCTCGGCACATCATCGACAACTAAAACAGTTGACATAGTTGATTTCCTCCTCTCTATAATCAATTAAATCACTAATTAGTAATTTCTGCAAACAAAAGTCTGTGTATTCAACCCTAGAAGCTAAGTATAAACGACTAGAAAAAGAATTGTTTTGGGGCGTCTTTGCCTTAATTGGTATTTTCTTAATTGGTACTCTTTGGTATTGGCGGGTAGAAAAATGGTCCCTGGTGGACTCCGCCTACATGACGGTATTTACCCTCGCGACGGTGGGGTTTGGTGAAATTCACCCTCTAGGGACGCGGGGACGTCTGTTTACGATGGCTTTGATTTTAATGGGGGTAGTCGCGATCGGTTTTATCGTAAACCGCTTTACAGAAGCCTTAATTCAAGGTTATTTTTTAGAGGGAGGACGAGTTAGACAACAACGACGCGTGATAGATACTTTAGTCAGTCATTATATTTTATGTGGCTTTGGGCGCATGGGGCGTCAAACGGCCTTGGAGTTTCAGGCTGAGGGTATTTCCTTTGTCATTGTGGACTCTAGTCTCACATCCGTCCAAGCGGCCCTTCAGTTGGGTTATAGCGCGATCGAAGGGGATGCCACCCTCGATGAAACTCTCTTAATGGTAGGTCTACAACGCGCTGTTTGTATTGTAGCCGCGTTACCCTCGGACGCGGAAAACCTTTATGTAGTCCTTTCCGCGAAAACTCTTAACCCCAATTTAAGAACGATCGCGCGCGCCACTACGGAGGAAGCGGTACAAAAATTACAACGGGCGGGAGCCGATGCCGTTGTCTCTCCTTATATTACAGGAGGACGACGGATGGCCGCGGCCGCGTTACGCCCTCAAGTGATGGATTTTGTCGATGGTATTTTGACAGGAACTGATCGCTCTTATTATATGGAAGAATTTCTGATTGATGGCGATAGTTGTCCCTATTGTGGGCAAACTTTAAGGGATGCCAAATTGCGATCACATTCAGGAGCTCTTGTTTTAGCGATTCGCCGTCCTGATGGTACTTTATTAGTAGGGCCAACCGCGGATACATTAATTGTAGGAGGGGATATGTTATTGTGCATGGGAACCGCGGAACAATTACGATTAATGAATCAAATTTTGAGCCCCTTAAAATCTAATTTAGCGCGCCCACCAAAGCAGGGTATTCCTGATAAATAATAAGACTATGGTTCGTCAGAACCGTGTTAATTTTTAACCGTCCAAAAATTGATTCTGACGCACCATAATCCTTCAATTTTTGGGGGATTAGAATTTGTCTAAAAGTTTTTGCTTTTTAGTCAAAAATTCATATTCGGTAATAATTCCACTATCTTTAAGCTGTTTTAATTTTTCTAATTTAACCATCAATTTTGCGTCTTTTAACTCAGTAGAATGCGTAAAAAATTCTCCCTGAAATCCTCGAAAATAATTGAGAAATTCCGTCGCTTTTAGCTCTTCTCCAGCCATCGTAAATGCACCATGAATTTGAAATTTTGCGATGCGTTCCATATCTTCATTATCACAATATAGTATCACCAGAATATTCTTAGTTTTCTGAAGTTTTTCGGCAATCTCTCCACTGGGGAAAATATTTCTTCCCAAGGTGACTTTAAAAAAATCTAACCTGACATTAATAATAGAATTATATGCTATTTTCCAATTAATTTCTTCATCATAAAAAACAAACGCGGTATCTAATAAAAACGCCTGTCCCGGTTTTTCCGCGTCTTTCGGATAACCTTTTATTCCCCCTCGATAACTGGCAGACTGACTAAATATTATTTTTTCGTTATAGTTTAATAATCCTTGGGTAATGAGATTATTTTCTTGTCTTTTTTCTTTAGTGTTATTGGTACTTTTTGTCGCAACAATGGTTTTTTCTTCTTTTTTTCTGGAAAATTCTGACTCTTTTTGAGTTTTTTGTTTTTCTTTATACTCGGAACAATTGCCATAACAAAAACCAGCAATTCCCCCTAGGATTAAAGAAGATAAAAATAAAATAAATGACCACAATATTATGGATAAAATTACTAAAAAAAGCGCGATCGGTAATAATCCTATCGATATTTTATAATATGTACTATACTCAGGGGGAAACACATAAGCGAAAATTTGTTTTAACCTCTGTATTACCTTTGCCTCCTCATGAAAATTTTCCAGGGTGGGCAGAGGAGCAAAATTCGAAGAAAAATCAGGAGAATCAGAGGCGATAGTCGAGGTTTCTATAAAATGAGAAACCGAAGGATTAATTAATTCAAATTCTCGATGCCAAGTGGGGAACTCCGTGCCATTTTTTTGACCATAAACTTTTACCAATTGAATCACTTCTGACTTTAAATTAATTAATTCACGGCGCAGGATTCGCAAAGAATTATCTTCATTAGGAATCTGTTCCGATTCTAACATCACTTGTAATAATCCATCATTTATCGTGGCTGTAACAAGAATTCCTTTCTTGTTAAAAAGAAGACTTAAGAGGGAAGTAAGTGCAGTAATATCGCCCTGTTGAGCGCGTAGTTTTAAATTTGAGGCATTTACACTATTATCTCCAGTGAAACCCGTTGATGAAAGTTCATAGATTTTATGATCGGGATCATTTTCCGAGAGGAAATCAACTTTTTCACTCCACGCGGGCACTTTAACACCTGTTTGTCGTCCATAAACAATCAGTTGTTCAATCCTGTTAATTTGTAAAATTATTATGACATTTTGTAGCCATTTCACAGAGACTTCTTGAGGAGGAACATTTGCCCCTTCCAACATAATTTGTAAACAACCATCTTCCAGAGTAACTTTCGCGATAATGCCTTTCGGTTGTAATTGACGGTTGATCAAAAACGCGATCGCCCTCGCGTCTCCTTTTTTTGCCAAATTTAGGGGGTTTTCTTGAGTCATAGCACTGTCGGATGAGTGAGAAGGCTCTCCTCATTATATTTTACCAGATTTTCTCTCCCGATGAAACTTTGACATATTTTTTAACATATCCAGTCCTTGTCAAAACCGACACAAATGACTATATAATATACTAAAATCTTAAGTCTTCACGAAACCTAGGAGCGATTAGTTGAGGCAAATATGAAAGGTATTATAGAAGGTGTAAAACCCGTGCAACTTAATTTTTTAAGACCCTTTGGTTATACCTTTGAGGTCTTTAATTTTACCTTTGTCGATTTATTCTCAGGAATTGGGGGATTTCGGCTCGCGTTACAAGAATTAGGCGGGAAATGTCTCGCTTATTCCGAAATTAATAAAGACTCAATTAAAGTCTATGATAAAAATTTTGTCAATCCTTCTCAGAATGATGAAATCTATTTAGGAGATATCACAAAAATTGATAAATTATCCTTTGAAGTGGATATTATTGTAGGTGGAGTACCTTGTCAAGCTTGGTCTGTCGCGGGTAAACTCCAAGGCTTTGACGATCCTAGAGGCAAGCTTTGGTTTGATGTTTTCAGAGTGATTAAACTCAATGCTCCCAAAGCTTTTATCTTTGAAAATGTTAAAGGTTTAGTCGATCCAATTAATCGAGAGAGTTTTGATTTTATTATTGATAACCTGCAAAAATTAGGCTATTCTGTCAAAGCCAAACTTATTAATGCCTATGATTTTGGACTCCCGCAAAATCGAGAAAGAGTTTTTATTGTCGGTATTAGAAATGATTGTCCCCATCATCAAGACTTTCAATTTCCAGAACCCTTAGAGCTTCAACCCAAACTTTATCAGTTTATTTCTGATGTTAAAATCTGTCCCGATTTGCCCAAAGCAAAAATCGATTCTCGTATTTTATTTGGCGAAAAAATACCACGATCGCGCAACGGATTTCAAAAGGACGATGAATTAAACGACTTTTTTGTTTTTTGCGATACCAGAAATGGACATACCACCATTCATTCTTGGGATATTATCGAAACCACCACCAGAGAAAAAATGATTTGCCATACCATTCTTAAGAATCGGAGAAAGAAAAAATATGGAGAGAAAGATGGAAACCCTTTATCCTTTGAAATCTTGGCTGAATTGATTCCCCATCTCACCCCAAAAGAATTAGATAAGCTGATTGAAAAGTCAATCCTTCGTGATGTAGAGAATCAAGGTTATCAATTTGTCAACTCAAAAATGTCCAGTGGTATTAATGGTATTTATCGAGTATTTTTACCTCATTCAGATATTATCCCCACTTTGACAGCAACAGGAACTAAAGATTATATTGCTAAAATTTCTATAGAAGAATGTAAAGATCCCGAAGAATATAAACAGAGATTTCTGACAGAAATTTACCATAAAAATAAATTTAAACCTCTTTCTGCTCCAGACATGGCAAACTTGCAAGGTTTCCCCAATTGGTTTACGATCGCGTCCAAAGAAGATATAGCCAAAAAACAATTAGGTAATGCAGTACCCGTCCCAGTAGTTTATCATGTTGCTAAATCCTTATTAACTCTCATTAAGTAGTAGGTTGGGTAGAGCGGAGCGAAACCCAACACCAACTCTCATTAAAGTTAAGCCGTGACACATTGAGTCGTAGGTTGGGTAGAGCGGAGCGAAACCCAACACCAGCTCGCGTTAAGATTAAAACCGAATCAGGATATTATAGTGTTGACCTTTCAGAAGTAAAAATTGTGGCACAGGCATCTTGCCTGTGACGGGCTCAGAGCCCGTACCACATTTACATCTCATTTAAAATTGCTATATATACGATCGCGCTCTTTAATCCCTAATCCCCAATCGTCAATCCCATCATGTCACCAATAATCATTCAACTCTTAATCGTCGGTTTAGTCGCGGGAATCGCGGGCGGAATGTTCGGCATTGGCGGCGGAGCCATTATGGTTCCCGCGATGGTATTATTATTAGGAATGGATCAAAAATTCGCTACCGGAACATCCGTCGCCGCGCAAATTTTACCCATTGGCATTTTAGCCGCCCTTGTCTATTATAAAAACGGTAATGTTAGTATCAAAGATGCCGCAATCATCGCCCTAGGGTTACTCATTGGTAATTTATTTGGAGCTTTATTTGCCAATCAACCCTATATCAGTAGCGAAACCATGAAAAAACTTTATGGACTTTTTCTCTTATTAATAGGTGGCCGCTATTTATTTTTTAAATAGTAGTGCCAGCCTCTTACTTACCAGATATCCTTACCCCATTAATTTTGCCCAGACAAGTGATACCAGCATCTTGTTTACGAGAGAACCCTCCAAAGCCAGATGTTGATACTTCTAACAGGGGACGCGATCGCGCTTTAGCTTAAGCAAAGACGCATTTAAAGCATATAAAGTAGGACAGGCATCCTGCCTGTGGGAGGCAGGATGCCTGTGCTACTGGAATTAAAAATGGGTAACAGCTAAAAATCCTCAAACAATCCCAAGACAGTCAAATCCCAAAATTGTTCTAAAATAAAAAAAAAGCTAATGGTAAAAACCGCGAATGACCTCAACGCTTCTCAAATCATCATCCATTCCGCGCCTCAATGCCCCTACCATTCATCATTTACCCAATGGTTTAACCATAGTCGCGGAACATTTACCCGTTGATGCCGTAAATCTTAGTATCTGGCTTAACGTCGGTTCATCCCTAGAATCAGACAACATCAACGGCATGGCGCACTTTTTAGAGCACATGATTTTTAAAGGGACACCTCACTTACCCAGTGGTGAATTTGAGCGTTTAGTAGAACAACGAGGGGCAGTTACCAACGCGGCCACCAGTCAAGATTACACCCATTATTACATTACCACCGCGCCCAAAGATTTTGCCCATCTCGCGCCCTTGCAAGTCGATGTAGTATTAAATGCAAGTATCCCAGAAGAAGCATTTGATCGAGAAAAATTAGTGGTATTAGAAGAAATTCGACGCTCCGAAGATAACCCCCGTCGCCGCACCTATCAACACGCGATGAATCTAGCCTTTGAAAAACTACCCTATCGCCGTGCCGTCTTGGGTCCCGCATCAGTGGTTGAAGGATTGACACCCCAACAAATGCGGGACTTTCATCGTTCTCGCTATCAACCTCACGCGATGACAGCCGTCGCGGTGGGCAATTTACCCCTTGAGGTTTTAATTGAGACAGTCACAGAAGCCTTTACCCTTGCCCAAGGAAGACGCAATAAAGAAGACGGAATGAGTAACTTCCTAGGTTCTGTTTTTCCTCCCGCGGAGTTTCAGCTTCCTCCGTCCCCAGAACCCGCCTTTACCGAAATTGTCCGTACTGAATTGGTTGATCCGACTCTTCAACAGACAAGATTAGTAATGATGTGGCGAGTGCCAGGGTTATTGGAGTTATCGGAGACTTACGCGTTGGATGTCTTGGCGAGTATATTAGGTCATGGTAGAACGACTCGTTTAGTTCAAGATTTGCGAGAGGAGCGGAGATTAGTGACTTCGATTTCCGTGAGCAATATGACTCAGCGACTTCAGGGGTTATTTTATATAACAGCCCAGTTACCCACGGAAAACGTCGCGGAAGTAGAAAGCGCGATACGTCATCATATCCGCACATTACAAACCGAGTCGGTAACAGAAGCAGAAGTAGAGCGGGTTTCTACCCAAGTCGCGAATCGGTTTATCTTTGGTAACGAAACACCAAGCGATCGCGCCAACTTATATGGATACTATCAGTCCATAGTAGGAGATATTGCCCCGGCCTTGAACTATTGCGCCTGTATTCAAGGGATAACACCGAAGCGCATTCACCAGGCAGTGCGTCAGTATCTTTCCCCTGATGCCTATGGGGTAGTAGTCCATCGGCCAGCATAATAAATGTAGATGGGAAAGTGTCTTCCCCATCTAAAATGATTTGAAGTTCCATTAGAAATCTCCAACAAATATTGTGGTGCAGGCATCCTGCCTGCGAGGGACTTTATTTTTGGGAGATGTCCATTATATTGAGATAACTCTGAGCCCAAGTAATCAGGGAAAACCCACATGAAATTACAAGATTTTGTCAGCAACACCAAACTTAAATATGATGTCAAGGCGATCGCGAATGACACAGAATTGAGTCGTCAAATTCAAGTGCGTCTCATAGACTTAGGTTTACTAGCACCACCCGCAGATGGTTTATTTGGTCCAATTTCAACGGCCGCCCTCCATCGTTTTCAAACCTTATTACAATGTGGAGAACCCGGTTTTTTAGGAAGTGTTACCGCGAAAAAGTTAATTGAAACCAAGAAAACCGATATTCCTGTTGCAGTTCCCGTTTTGAAAACCTTACAAAAAACCGTTTTCAAAGCAAAACCCCTGGCTTCTTCTCAATTAACAGACTCCGAAAAAATTGAAATTCCAGCAGGTAAAGAATTTCAATTGGTAGCATGGGCTCCCATACGCGGACACCTGAGAGTGGCCCTCCGCACTGATACATTTCAAGGTTCTGGTATATGGTATATTTTCGCTCCCCATGCCCAAGTCACACTAGAGGGAAAGCAGGTTTATCCCGTACCGAATCCGCCATCAGTAAAATTAAAGATTCCATACAAGTCTCAATTGGATAATGAATATAATCCCACAGGCTCTTGTAATGTGACTTCTATTGCCATGTGTTTGCAATTTTTGGGAGCCAAAGGGAAAAGTGCCTATCGGCAATTTCCACAATTTGAAGATGAACTTTATGAGTATGCTTTAGATCAGGGATTAAGTCGTCATAATCCTTATGATCTTGCCAAAATTGTACGTGATTATGGGTATCAGGATTATTTTACCGAAAGTGCAACCATTGAGGATGTTCAAGACTGGTTAGCTAGTGGTAATCCCGCGGTAACACATGGTTATTTTACCTCCTTTGGTCATGTTATTGTCTTCGCGGGTTACAACGAAAATAATTTTATTGTCCATGATCCTTATGGGGAGTGGTATCCATCAGGATACGATACAAGTGTCAGCGGTGAGTATTTAGAATATTCTTATCGTCTCATCCGTAATGTTTGTATGGCTGATGGTAATTTCTGGGTTCATTTTATCTCGAAATAATATGGGTAATAGGTAATAGGTAATAGGTAATAGGTAATGGGTAATTGACAGTTGACAGTTGACAGTTGACAGTTGACAATTATCAATTAATTGACTTACGCACTGCAAGGGCCCCATAAGGGTTTGAGCTTGTCGCTCAACGGAATCGCGTAATTTACACCGTGTGTAAGTCCTAAATTATCAACTGTCAACTGTCAACTGTCAACTGTCAACTTCCTTCTTCCCTCTTCTTCCTTCTTCCTTCTTCCTTCTTGCTTCTTCCTTCTTGCTTCTTCCTTCTTGCTTCTTCCTTCTTCCTTTTCAATTCCCCATTACCTATTCCCCATTACCCATTACCCATTCCCCATTTTCATACTCAAATCTAACCAAGTCGATCGCGTGATGGGAGCACTGGTAGAAATATAATCAACGCCAGTTTCAGCAACATCACGAATCGTGTCTAAGGTAATATTTCCAGAGGCTTCGATTTTGATATGAAAATTATGATGACGTATTTTCTGTACCGCGTCACGCATCATGTCTAATGTCATATTATCCAACATGATAATATCAACTTGATGGTGTAATGCTTCTTCCACTTGTGCCAGGGTTTCTGTCTCGACTTCGATACTTAAAGGATAGGGGATTTTATCTCGAATCAACCCGATCGCGTTGCCGATTCCCCCCGCGATGGAGATATGATTATCTTTAATCATAGCCCCATCATCTAAACCCATACGATGATTACGAGCACCACCAATAAAAGAGGCATATTTTTCTAAAATTCTTAACCCCGGTGTGGTTTTACGAGTATCGACTAATTGAGTAGATAAGTCCGCGATTTTTTCCACATATTTACGCGTAGTCGTGGCAATTCCACTCAGACGCATTGCTAAGTTTAACGCGACTCTTTCTCCCGTTAATAGTGCATCGAAATGGCCGTGAATTTCGGCAATAATTTCTCCGGGTTCGCAGAAAGTCCCCTCATTCACTTTTTGAGTAAAATTTATGTTATTATCTAATAAATAAAAAACTCTAGACGCGATCGGTAAACCCGCAATCACTCCCGCTTCCTTCACAATCCACTTGGCAGAACTTTGATGATTTTCTGAGGTGAAAAGATGGGAAGTCACGCGATCGCCCCTACCAATATCTTCTAATAACCAACTTTTGAGCATATCATCTAAAACGATCCAAGGTGGAAGCAAAACCGAAGAAAAATGATGATTCATTATCTATTACCTACCGTTACAATGTTCTAAATTATTATCACCCATTAAGTTAAGATTTACCCATTTTTAGGTGCGGATTTGTAGGGGCGGGTTCACCCAAATTTCTCCTACTAACAAATAACCTGAAAAAACCCGCCCCTCTTTAGGGTAGAAAAGTAGGTTGGGTTGAGGCACAAAACCCAACGGACTCCCCTTATATAGCCTTGAAAAGTAGGTTGGGTTGAGGCACAAAACCCAACGGACTCCCCTTATATAGCCTTGAAAAGTAGGTTGGGTTGAGGCACAAAACCCAACATTTTCAAGGGTTGAAGTATCGCTCAACCCAACCTACAAAAAATGGCGAAGGTATTGGTTATGTATCACGTTTTATGTATGTAGTGCCAGCATCTTGCTGGCTAGGGCTTTTGCTTCATTCCATTCCCTATTACCTATTACCCATTACCTATTACCTATTACCAAAAAACTAAAGCCCTTTTCCCGTTGCATAATACCAACAACAAGAGAAAAGAGCTTTAGTTTAATATTAACCTGGCATCGAGCTATTTTCCCAGGCAGTGACCCGCCAAGTATCTTCGCCGCGTCCGTGTTTAACAGCCGAGTTCGGGATGGGATCGGAGTGGTTCCACAGAGCCATTGACACCAGGAAAGCTTTTTATACTTTCCGATTAATAATTTGAGTTATACACTTTTTATCAGTGCTTAACTTGAAGTGCTGAACCTAATGCTAGACCTAGTTTTGTTTGAGGTGCGTTGCATTTTGTTTTGGCACATTTACTAATGTAGCAAAAGTTTATGAGTTTGTCAACCCCTTTGGGCAAAAAGTTTATAATTTTTTTGAATATGGGCTTATAGCTGAATGAGTAAGGTTTTCGTCGTCCAAAGCCCAAAAAATCGCAGTCTGATGTCCAGATAGCGCGATCCCAAGTTAGGGCTAAGGCGACAGTCGGCCAGTCGTCGCAAGGAAAAGAATGATACAAATCTTTGTAGTTGTATGGTGGTGCTTGCTCCTTTACGTTAACCTCGCGAATCGCGATGCCCTTCGGGCTCCGCGTAGCTATCGCGCACAGGAAGCATATTCTTTTCGGGAAAGTTTCGCCAACAGGGGCTATAAACTTGAATTTGAAGTGCGTAAATGTGACACCGACTGCTTTGCCCAACCCCGACTACGGATTCCCATTTCCTAATTGTTCTAACAACATAATTATATCCTTAAATTAGTTTTTTTTTGACATTAGTTACGAAAAAAAAGGGTTTATTTACAAGGCAAGAAACCCGGTTTGTTTAGGACTATACCTTCGCCAAATTTAGGGCGGGCACGGGGGCACCTACAGACAATGGATTTTCGGCGTTTTCTCGTTTTTGGCGAAGGTATTGTTAGGAATAACTAAGTTTTACGAATTGAGGGTATCAAGAGTGTTTTGGTAGTAGATTCACCGGCTTTTTTAAGTTGACGAGTGAGTTGGAATGAAAGCACTGTCAAAATTGTCCATTGACTTAAGAGCGCGATAAATATGCTAGTGTTTGAGACTTGTTGAATGCTTATTACGGCAACAGAAAATAACCAGAGCCAAGATTGTTGGGGATTATGTGATGCCAAAAATGACACTAATACTGGCGGTAAACTCAGGATAATTCCGATAATTCCTGCGGCCCAAACTTGGGGTTTTGGCAGTTTTGTCAGGAGAATAATTTGCACGATTGCGCTGGATAACAAAATCATATTTACCATCAAGACAAAACTGATCGCTACCTGGATTTGACTCAGATGATATTCATATTGTGGCAGATTAACATGATTAAATAACAACAGCCAAGGCATCCAAATTAGGGCAGTGAGGACTAAATTCAACCCGATCGCGATCGTTGAGGGACTCTTTTCACCCCAAATTAATTCCTGCACTAAAGCTTTCTTGCTTCTTCCTACTTGATAGCGCGCCCAATCTTGTAATGTTTGGCGAGTGGGTGACAAACCTCCGATTAAAAGAAGGAAACAGAAAGGCACAATGAAGAATAAATCGAGATAACCCACACTTGGGCTAAAATGGGAAACCGTGGAGTTAGGCCAAGCAAAACCTAATAACCAAAGATTGGTAAAGAATACTAAGAAATAACTTTGTTTCTTACTGATTAGCGTAGCATTGGGGTTAAGGAAACGGCGATTTACCAATTGCCAAATCCCGTAAGTTACAGCCCCAAAACAGGCGACTGTAAAACAGTAGGCGAAGGCCATATTTTCACCCAGGGGTAAGTCAAACCAGCGCAGATAGGTATTATTGAAAGATAAATGATCGACATCGCGATACAAAAAGAGATAGAGGAGTGGCAATAAGGGGAATAACAACAATGATGTCGAAAAAGTACCTAACCAAGGTTGTAATCCCCCTAGAAATGTATAAAGCATAGCCGCAGTGTAAAAGCCACTACAAATCACTCCTACTAATAAATAGGAACCGATAACAAGCCCTAAATCGATCTTAGCCCCTATTGCTGCGTATAAATGTAAGGGAATTGCCAGAAGAATTGCTAAATAAAGTAAAATGGGAACTCCCAGTAATTTACCGAGTAAAATCTTCTGGCTTGATTGGGGACTTAGCCGAATAAAATTAAGAGTACCCCGTTTTTCCTCTTGAGCTAAATCACTCATTAGCATATAGACTCCAGCTAAGAGTAAGGTGCAGAGTAAAATGAGACTCAACATGTTTGATAATTCCAACCACCACTCTTGCCACTTAATGATATATCGAACACACTCATCTTGTTTGATTGTGCGCCCAATACAGGTGGAAAAGCGATTGTATCCTTTATCATCGGCAGGAAGTTGGATGTAGAAATACATCACATTGAGAAATTGTGTCATCAGGGAGATAGAAACCGCGATCGCGATATTTCTACCCTTTAATCGCCCTTTGATTTCTCGAAATAATTGAGGATTCCAATTTCCTAATTTATCTAGTAAATTTACCGTCATTTTTTTTCACCTACATCGTTAATTACATGAGCAAAATTTAACCACTGATAATTATTAATTGATAATTATCAATTGTTAACCCTCTTCCCTCTTCCGTCATTTAAGAAGCTTGTTGGTGGCCAAGTTTGAGAAAAATGGTTTCTAAGTCTTCTTGAGTGCAGTGAAATTCCGAAATAGGAATAGGGAAAGTAATGAGAGAGCGCAATAAATTAGCAGCGTCTTCTTCACTGCCAGAAAAATGAACTTTCACTTGTCGTGTATCAGGAATAACTTCCCAATTTTCTACCCAAGAACAATTTTTTAATTCAGCCGTTAACTCGTCTATTTTTCCCAAAGTAGAAATGATAATTGATTGACGACTAAGACGTTGATAAAGCTCTTGTAAGGGCGCACTTTCCACCAAATAACCTAATTCCATAATCCCCACGGAGGTACAAAGTTCCGCTAAATCACTTAAAACATGGGAAGAAATCATTATTGTGATTCCGGCTTCCTTTAATGCTTTAATAATTTCTCGGAATTGCATCCTCGCGATCGGATCTAACCCCGAAACGGGTTCATCTAGTAATAAAACCAACGGCTCATGAATAATTGCTCTAGCTAAACTTAACCGTTGTTTCATCCCCCGTGAAAGAGTAGAAATCTGACTATGGCGTTTATTGGTTAATTGTATTAATTCTAACACCGCGTACAGACGTTGAGAGCGACGGGGTTCTCGTAAATTATACAATCGCGCAAAATAGTCCAAATAATCCCAAACTGTTAAATCATCATACAGTGGAAAATCATCAGGGACAAATCCTAAATGTTCTTTCAGTTTGGAGTTAGCCCGATCGCGTAACAGACGTTCCCCATGGATGAAAATTTCTCCCGTAGTGGGTTCTTCCGCGGTTGCTAACATTCGTAATAAAGTCGTTTTTCCCGCGCCATTAGGTCCAATCAATCCATAAACTTCACCCGCGTTAACCTGCAAATCAATGTCATTAACCGCGATATGGCGATCGAATTGCTTAGTTAGATTGCGAGTATCAATTGCCAATTCCTTTACCATATCTTTTGAGGTATCAGGATCACATTAATTCTATGCTACCCATTTCCTCTAGGAATGTCTCTAGGGTATGGGAAAATGTTACAATTGTTGACGGAGATTAAAAAATTATTAAGGAATGAAAATTTAATAAAGTAGTGCAGGCATAAGGCTTGCTTTCTTGCCCTTGGGCGAAACAACCAAATACTCATGGCTAAGTGGTGATAGGGTACGCGATCGCGCCTCAGATCAAGTCCCGTTGATTAATGTAGAAACCGGGTTTCTTCAGCCAAACTCGTCATTTTCGCCAACCGATCAACTCCAGAAACCCGGTTTCTTTAGGGGCGGGTTTACTGGATCTTTTGCTTCTAGTTAAGATATTGGGGAACCCGCCCCTACAGTACCTAACTCAAACCTCAAACCTCAAACCTCAAATCCTTATCTTAAACCCCTGCATCTTTAGGGGAAGCAGAAACGTCCTGAAGTATAAGGGCAACTACCGCAAAATAGAATAAAGGCGGTGATTGCGTATAGGGAAAGTGAGAGGAATAATATCCGATCCCCGCAAGCCTCTTGGAAAAGGGGGGAGAAAGACAACATTTTCCACCTTTTTGAAAAAGGAGAAAAGGCGATCACAAATTCTCTCGATTTCCCAATAAGAAAACGCAGAAAACTGGTAAAGGAGGGCCTAGCATCGTGACTCAGGAATTTGTCATTTCTATTACTCCCATAGGGGATGATGAATACTTGGTGCGAACGGAAAGAGTGACACCCGGTGTTCCTTTGGCAGAAGAACGGGTAAAATGGCCTGTGGAAGAGTGGTTATCTAAGGCTCATCATTTGATGAAAGATCCGTTATTGACATTGCTTCAGTCTCCTTTTTCATCCCGTCATTCTTCATCTTCTCCGACAAAACCGACACCCAATTTAGTAGTATTAGGTCAAGAACTTTATAGTAGTTTATTTCAAGGCAGTTTACGCGAAAGTTGGACTGTTGCCCAAGGTATTGCCCAATATCAACGTGAACCTTTACAATTTCGTTTAGGTTTAAAAGATAAACGCTTATCTCAATTACCTTGGGAAGTCCTGCACGCCGGCGATCGCGCTTTAGCGAGTAATACAGATATTATTTTTTCCCGTTATCAACCGAATATTCGTTTATCCCATGATCAGAACTCTCAAACAAGAGATGGGAAGATTAAAATTTTAATCACGATCGCGGCACCGAGCGATCAAGATAATCTCAAATTGAAGCGGGAAGTTGACTGTATTCAACAGGAATTACAACATAATATTATTCCTCAAATAGGATTGAGTGGAATTAATAGTATAACTCAGCGGGCAGATATTGAGTTAACGATTTTAGAACAACCCGATCGCGAACAATTAACCCAAGCATTAGAACAAGGAAAATATCATGTTTTACATTATGCCGGACATAGTAACCCCGGAGTAAGAGGGGGTGAACTATATCTGGTTAGTCGGAGAACAGGTTTAACAGAAATCTTAAGCGGAGATGATCTCGCGGGATTATTAGTTAATAATGGCATTGAAATGGTGGTTTTAAACTCCTGTCGTGGAGCCTATCAAGAGCAATCACAGCCCCATGATCAGACAGGAGAACGCAATTTAGCAGAAGCTTTAATTAATCGAGGTATTCCCGCGGTATTAGCAATGGCGGAACATATTCCCGATGAAGTCGCGCTTAATTTAACTCGCCATTTTTACCGTAACTTAAATCAAGGTTATCCCATTGATTTGAGTTTAGGTCGAGCTCGCGCAGCTTTAATGACATCCTATAGTTCTCAACAATTATACTGGGCACTTCCCATTCTTTATTTGCATCAATCTTGGAATGGGGATTTAATGGGTATGTCTTCGAGGGAAACACCTAATGTTTTGGGTTCTTTGCGACGGGGCGAAATCAATCAACGCACTCCCTTAGAAGGAAAAAAAAACATCACGACACCTCGAAATTCTCTTTCTTTGGCATCCCCCTCTTTAGATGTATTTACCGATGAAGTTATTGAGGCAAAAACGACTATAAAGAAACCAGAAAAAACCGTGGTTTCTCTAGTAAATTCCGCGAAAAAAGTCAAAGAAAATCCTAAACAATCTCGCTCTACTACCTTGAGAAGTCCTCGCCAAAATCGGAAATATCTCTTGGGTTTGGCTTTTTATGTGATTCCTCTGGCTTGTTTAATCACCACAAGTTTAGTGGGATGGTTGTTTTGGCAAAGTCGAAGCCCCAAACCCGACAATTTATTACCTGTGTTAGTGCTGCCCATTGCCCCCATCGATCGCGCTAATTTAGAAAAGAAAAGTACCTCTGAAGTGACCTCGATCGCGCTACATTTTTTTAATCATGGGAAATTTTCCGACGCGATCGTGGCAACAGAAGCATTATTAAATCGGGAGGCATTACAACAGGCCCAAGCCACCTTAGAGCAAGTCCCCAAAACGGAGCGCGATCACCCAGAAATTAATTTTCTCAAAGGGAGATTAGCATGGCAATTTGTGCAAAAGGGAGATAAAAACTATAGTGTGGATGATGCGCGACGGTTTTGGGAAGAGGCAATTAAATCTCATCCTGAATCCTTAAAATATCATAACGCGTTAGCCTTTGCCCTCTATGGAGAGGGTAATTTAGAGGGAGCGCGTCGAGTTTGGTTAGACGCGTTAAATTTAAGTCAATCGGAGCCACCGACTTCGGGTGAGGTAAAGTCTTCCGAGGAGAGATTAACACCTTTAGCCGGTTTAGGGTTAGTATTGATGCAGCAGTTGGAAAAATTCCCCCCAGCCACGCGACAACAGGAATTAAATAAAGCGATCGCGCTGCGTGAGAAGGTACTCACCACCGATCCCTTGAATTTTCAGGAAAACGCCTTAACCAAAAATTGGATGTGGTCCCCAAAAGCTATCCAAGATTGGCGATCATTACAAAAATTATAGGTGATTGGGGACTGGATTAGGGATTAGGGATTGGGAAAACCATGTGATCCTTAAATTTTCCTAGGAGTTTAGACAAATAAGAGAAAAAACATTATATATATGTAGGTGTCGCGTGGGCGAAGCCTAGGGAAGGGATTGCTCTCCTTATATATTAGGGAAAAATCTAATCCTTGATTTTCATCTTTTAGGTTTATCCCTTCCCAGTCCCCACACAATACGCGTCCCAAATCCCTAGTCCCCAATCACCAATCCCCATTAGCAATTAGCAATTACCAATTAGCAATTACCATTACTTTATGCGTCGAACCAAAATTATTTGTACCGTTGGCCCTGCGACAAATTCAGCAGAAACCCTGAAAGGCTTACTGCAAGCAGGAATGAATGTCAGTCGCCTTAATTTTTCTCATGGCGAACATGAAGATCATGCCCAAATCTTCAAAAATTTGCGTCAAATTAGTGAAGATTTGGGTCAACCTCTAGCCATTCTTCAAGATTTATGTGGTCCGAAAATTCGTTTAGGAAAACTGCCGCCAGAGGGTTTAAAATTAATACCCGGTGAAATCGCGACTTTTGTCCTGAAAGATGAAGGCGATACCATTGATGAATTACCTTTGCCTGTTTCTGCCTTATTTGCTATGGTACGAAAAGGCGATCGGATATTAATTAATGATGGAAAAGTAAAATTAATTGTATGCGATCGCACCACATATACAATACGAGCTGAAGTCAAAATCGGCGGTAAAATTTCCTCCCATAAAGGCGTTAATGTTCCTGACACCCGTCTCCCAGTCACTTCTGTCACCGAAAAAGACTTAAACGACTTACGTTTTGGCATTCAATTAGGAGTAGATTGGATCGCGGTATCCTTTGTCAGAACAGCAATGGACTTTGAACCGGTACAGCGCATGATTGAAGCCGCGGGAGCCAATATTCGAGTCCTTGCCAAAATCGAAAAACGAGAAGCCGTAGAAAACTTTGATGACATTTTAAAAGCCGTTGATGGTATTATGATAGCACGGGGAGATTTAGGGGTAGAAATACCATTAGATCAAGTACCGTTACTGCAAAAAGATATCATTCGTCGCTGTAATAAAGCCGGAAAACCTGTTATTACAGCCACCCAAATGTTAGAGTCAATGATTACCGCGCCCGATCCGACACGAGCAGAAGCAACAGATGTCGCAAACTCAATTTTAGATGGTACTGATGCTGTGATGTTATCAGGAGAAACAGCCGTGGGAGAATACCCCATTGAAGCAGTACAAACTATGCACAATATTGCATTACAAACCGAGACAGCATTAACGCCCGGAGTATTGCGTTTAGCATCGAGTGAACCCGGAAGTTTGACTGTAACAGAAGGGGTGGCAGAATCAGTTTGTCGTCTAGCTTATGATGTGGGAGCCAGGGCAATTTTCTGTAATACTTCATCAGGAAGTACAGCAATATTAGTCTCAAAATATCGTCCTAATATGCCAATTATTGCCTTTACACCTGAAGTCTCTACCTATCGACAATTGTCTATATCTTGGGGGATTGAATCTTGTTTAATTCCCCCCGTTTTTACCGCGGATGATATGTTAGTAACAGTGGTGACGAAAGCGATGGAATTAGGGTTTGTCAAAGAAGGTGATAAAGTGGTTATTACTTCCGGTGTTCCTATTGGAATGCCAGGAGGAACCAGTTTGATTAAAGTGCATACAATTGGCCAAGCTCTTGTCGCTTAAATTTATCACGGTAGGGATACGGCATTGCGGTGTCCCTACCGCCCCCTTTCTCAACATCAAATCAAAAATCTGTGGTTAATCCCAAAGGCAAAAACATTATTTTATCTGCGTTTAGGAACGTTTAGGAGCGGTTTCAAACATTCTGACGCGAGCCTCTGTAATAAATTCACTAGGATTTTTTACACTCGCCTGTCAACCCGGAGCGACAACAGATAAACCTTGAGATTCCCGATTTGCTACTTCAAAATTTAACTCTAATAAAAACTGCAAGGGATCATCGTTCGCTTTGATGCCGTAGGCTTGACAAACAAGTTGATCTAATTGAGCGTGGAGTTTCGCGAGTTGACTAGCAGATTCATTAAAAAACTGGTTATATAGTTGGGTAATTCCCCACTGTTTGCGCTCCATTTGTTCGGTGCGATAATCATGGAGAGCCTCCATTGCTACTCGAATTTCAGTTTTGATTTTTTTGGGGCAATTTTGAGGAAAAGGAAAGGTTTCAAAACAGGTATTGTGGGTGTAGGCAATAGTTGCTCCCAGTGTGGATTTTTGTGAGTGCATCCAGACGCGATGAGTGCGAGAAGTTAGAATACCAAGAACATAAAAATCATCAGACACCACAACTTTTGTCTTATTACCGGATAGCCATTCAGAAGGTGATGGAATAAAGATTGCCCATTTAGAGACTTCGGGAACGGCAAAACAATAGGGAAAAGAAGCTAGAGCTTTTCGCATTTCTATCCGCTTACCTTCATACTTCCACCAATAAATTTTTAATTTATCATTACGATTATTTTTTCTTTCATTTGGAATTGTCGATCGCAATCTTTCAAAGGGTAAGGTATATTCACTGGCTTCTTCTAAGTCCATATCATCAAAATCAATAATCCATCGATCAGGTTTACCGTGAGGATTTTTTGCTAAGTTTGCTCCCATCGAAAAGAGTTTGAGAACTTTTTGATTTGTGGGATCAGCTTTAATCCATTGTTGTACTTCTCTTTCTGTTACAACAAATCCCTTACCGTTAGGAATTACACCTTGAAAACACCAGTTAAGATTTGCCTTCAGTCGCACTGCTTGAGAAACATCAACCTCGGCTTTCAAAGAAGAATTAATGTTTGAGACAATTTTATGATCTATCCGGTAAGTTAATTCTTGATTTTCCGAAGTTTTCAGCCAATTAATAATACTAATATGTACTTTAGCTTCACCGGACCAAGGTTGTGTAGAGATGACATCATAAATACAGCCGCCATTTTGAGTAATGTAATCTAAGGAAACTTTACGACTTTTTCCCTGAGAAATAGAATTAGTTGCTACTAAACCAGCACGGCAATTTTCCCCCAAATGATTATGGGTAAGGCGAAACCAGTAAGTGCAAAAATCCACATCTTTTACATCAGGAAATTTGGCAAAAATACGCTCAACATATTGATCACCTAAAACTAAACGAATATGTTTTCCACCTAAAAATGGAGGATTACCAACTACTACATTAACGGGTTCCCAATCACAAAACAAAGCATCATCACAACGAATATTATGATCTAAATTATCAAGAGGTAGCGCCTGATCCATATCTAATGCTAAGTTCATCTGCACCACATTGAGGGACTGATTTTCTTCATCCAGGGCTAATTTTTTAGCCAGCATTAAGGTGACTTTGGCTAATTCCACGGCAAAGGGTTTAATATCAATACCGTAAAACTGGCTAGTTTTTACTAACGACATCGTACCAATCGTATTAGCCGCACGAGTAAATTTTTGATGAATTTTGGTGAGTAATTGTGCTTCTAGCCGCTTCATTTCCCGATAAGCAACATAGAGAAAATTACCACTCCCACAAGCCGGATCAAGGACTTTAAAATTAACTAATTCTTGCCGCAGTGCCAGTAAGTCTTTTAAGGTATTGGCGGCTTCAATTCGTTCTCGCCAAGGGCGAATAATCGTCGGTAAAACTACTTTTTGAATATCAGCCTCGCTAGTGTAGTGAGCGCCTAAAGCATGACGTTCTTCTTTACCCATACTAGACTCAAATAACCCGCCAAAAATCGCCGGTTCCACTTTTGACCAGCGTTCTGTTGCGGCTTCTAATAATAAGTCAATTTCGCTTCGGGTGAGGTGTAGGGGTTCAATTATTGAGAAAATTCCCCCATTAAAATAGGGTACATTATGATAGTGACTGTCTTGAGGCGCCGGCCGATCGCGCCCCATCTGTCGAAATAAACCCCCTATCAAATCATAGGAACTAAATCTATTTGTCTGGCAATTCGTTAAAAATTCCGTGAATAAACCTCTAGGTAGCAAATCAATATCTTCTGCGAATAATGCCACTACACACTGAAGAATAAATCTTTGAGCGGTTTCTACGGTTTCGCCTCGCTCTACTAAGCGATTAAACACTTGAGCTACTTTATCCGCGGCAGTTCGAGTTACATCAATTTTATTATTATTAAATAAAGGTTTACGATTTTCGGGAAAGAGAAAGTTAAAGGCAGTAACGCGATCGTGTAACTCTTCCAAAGTGACCCGATCTACAGGTTCGCGCAGTTGTAGATCGAAGTCATAAATCCAAAATTCATCAAAATTACAAAGGACTACATATTGGGGACGTTGTGGCACTAATTCTAGCCAATATTCAAAAGCTTGCTGATAGTGTTTTTCCAGTTTTTCGCCCCGTTTTTTCATTTCTAATAATAATCGCGGTCGCCACAATAAATCAGCAAATTTCGTGGTTTTCCCTTTGGCTTTCACCCGATATTCTAGTTCGGCTCCTGCTTCTTTATAGCCTTGATGACCAAAGGCTTGAAATAGGCGATCGCAAAATACTTGAGCCTCGCCCTTTTCGTCTCCCTTCAAAGTGCGGACATAATCAACAAAACCTTTTATTTTGTCTAGTCTATCGGTCATACAAAGCTCCATCCTATGCTGATTACGCGTTAACGGGCTTGGGCGGGATCAAGACCGGATCTAACCCCAAACTACGGCATATTTTGTGTCTTGTCAAGTAATGAGGGCCTAGCGCGATTCCCTAAAGCCTCGTCACCGTAGAGGTTTTAGGGAATCGCGCAATTTTTCAGGATGGGGTTGGGGTGGCTGAATCCGTTGGAATAGTAAAGTGTTCCAGAGACGATTTAGGGGAGCATCTCCTAATTGTAAATTGGTAGTGGGAGCGTCTCGCTCCCTAGCCCGATCCCGCCGGGAGCGAGACGTTTGTGCTACGCACAGGCTACGCCAACCCACTACAGTTTTTTTTGGGACCTTGAGATGCTCCCCGATTTAGCAACCCAACGCGGTGTTGGCTGGTGCTATAACCGCTGAAGCAACTCCTCATACTCTCGATGTGCGCCAATCCAAAACCAGTAAATGTGATCATTCTCCAACAAGCCAATAGCTCGGTAGTTCAAACTAACACGAACCGAATAAATTGGCTGGCGTGGGCTAACCCGTTTGAACTGAAGACTATTGTGGTATGGATCACAGCGCCAAAGAGAGTATGCTTTGGCAGCTTGCTCTTGAACTGATGCTGGAAGCTCATCAAGTTTCTGGCGAAATGCTTTGGTGACACTTGATTTCATGGCTCAGACTGAGAGGGGAAAACGTCAGCTAAAGGAGCGATATCGCCCAGAGCAATTTCTTGACGCACCATCTCCGCGATCCGATCCCACTGCTCATCTGTCGTAGATTCAAACTTAGTCTTCCATGTCCGCTCATCTTCCATTTCCGCAAGGAGACGAACCGCGATCGCGTCCTGCTCATCAGTAGGCAAAGTTTTCAACTGGGTAATCGCACGTTCAAGCAACTCAGTCATGGCTACCACACTCTTAAACGAGAAATTGCATCCTATCTATTATCGCTCTCGGCGGGCTTTTTGAGCATGGATGAGGAAATTTTAGACCAAGGGGAGGTTATTGATACCGGGTGGCTGATCTTTTTTAATTGAACCACAAAGGGCACAGAGAGCACAGAGGAAGAGGAAGAAGCACTGTCTCGCGTAGTGCTTATCGGGGTTCCTTGTAATAGTCCTGTTATCGCGTCAACCCACTTTTTATTACTCCGGCATCCTCACGCGATCGTCTGTAATAAATTCACTAGCATTTTTTACAATAGGTGGCAAACCCGGAGCGACAACGGGTAAGCTCTTAGTTTCTCGATCAGCGACTTCAAAATTTAGCTCTAATAGAAACTTTAAGGGATCATCTTTAGCTTTCATTCCGTAAGCTTCTCTCACGGCTTTATCAAGTTCTGCATGAGCCTTGCGGAGGGGATTATCTCCGGGTAAATCTAAAGTGCGATACATTTCTCGCAAACTCCACTGATTTTCTGTCATCACTTTGCGCCGTAACTGTCGTAACTTAATGGCTGAATCCGCCACTTTTTTAGCCTGTGCTAATGTTGGGGATTGAGGGAAAGGGAAAGAATCAAAAACCGTGTTGGATGTGTAGCGAAAATCGCCCTTTAAAGTAGAACAACGAGCTGTAAACCATGCCCAGTGAATATCAGATTGAATAATTCCAAAAGAATAATCGTCTGGTAGTGCAAAGATAACTAGCGCATTGTCTGGATGAATTTGATTACTAATGAACTCAAAAATAGGTCTTTTAGTAACTCTTGAACAGGCAATGTAACGGGGAATATTAGCAATTGCTTTCATCGTTCCGGGCTGATAATCTCGAAACTGCCACCACTTTTGAGCCATGCGCGTCCAACGAGTAGAATCTTTCCCTGTTGCCTGCTTTTCTTTCTCAGCTTTTGCCAATACATCAGGCATCACTAACTTTTGAACTCTCTCAAAAGCAACTTTATATTTCATTGCTTCTAAGATGTCTCGTTGAGCAAAATCAATAATCCATCGAGTAGGTGCATAGTTTTCAAGAATATCTCGCCCAATCATGTAAGGAAAGATGATATCTCGATACTCTGGATATTTACTGAGAATTTGTTTGGCTTCAGCAGGTGTAAGTAAAAAACCTTCATTAAAAGGGTATTGCCCAACAAAAACAATTTTATTTAATGTGTTAATTGTGATTTTTTTTGCCTTAGAAACATCGAGATTTGAGGATAGTACCGAGGTAATATAATCAACATTTTCCAGTTGATAAGGACTATTAGGAGCGTCACCTAACTGGGTATAAAGCTTTTTTTCTCCGGGTGCATCACCTTTGATCCAGTTAACAATTGAAACATGAACAGCCGCTTCACCAGACCATACTTGAGTTGACACCGCCTCAGTAATTGTCCCTCCATTAGAAAGCAAATAATCTAAGCTTGCTTTGCGTGTTTCATTTTGTCGAATTGTGTTTGTTGCCACGAATCCTGCCCTCCCATTTGGTGGGAGTGTATCATGGGCAAGACGAAACCAATATACACAATAATCTGCCATTTTAGGAACATCTGAATATTGTTTATAAATCTTGTTTGCATAATCATATCCATGCTCTTTAGCAATGTAACGTGAGCCAAGATAAGGCGGATTCCCAATAATGGCATCTGCCTTTATCCAATCACAAAACAAAGCATCATCACAACGAATATTATGATCTAAATTATCAAGAGGTAGCGCCTGATCCATATCTAATGCTAAGTTCATCTGCACCACATTGAGGGACTGATTTTCTTCATCCAGGGCTAATTTTTTAGCCAGCATTAAGGTGACTTTGGCTAATTCCACGGCAAAGGGTTTAATATCAATACCGTAAAACTGGCTAGTTTTTACTAACGACATCGTACCAATCGTATTAGCCGCACGAGTAAATTTTTGATGAATTTTGGTGAGTAATTGTGCTTCTAGCCGCTTCATTTCCCGATAAGCAACATAGAGAAAATTACCACTCCCACAAGCCGGATCAAGGACTTTAAAATTAACTAATTCTTGCCGCAGTGCCAGTAAGTCTTTTAAGGTATTGGCGGCTTCAATTCGTTCTCGCCAAGGGCGAATAATCGTCGGTAAAACTACTTTTTGAATATCAGCCTCGCTAGTGTAGTGAGCGCCTAAAGCATGACGTTCTTCTTTACCCATACTAGACTCAAATAACCCGCCAAAAATCGCCGGTTCCACTTTTGACCAGCGTTCTGTTGCGGCTTCTAATAATAAGTCAATTTCGCTTCGGGTGAGGTGTAGGGGTTCAATTATTGAGAAAATTCCCCCATTAAAATAGGGTACATTATGATAGTGACTGTCTTGAGGCGCCGGCCGATCGCGCCCCATCTGTCGAAATAAACCCCCTATCAAATCATAGGAACTAAATCTATTTGTCTGGCAATTCGTTAAAAATTCCGTGAATAAACCTCTAGGTAGCAAATCAATATCTTCTGCGAATAATGCCACTACACACTGAAGAATAAATCTTTGAGCGGTTTCTACGGTTTCGCCTCGCTCTACTAAGCGATTAAACACTTGAGCTACTTTATCCGCGGCAGTTCGAGTTACATCAATTTTATTATTATTAAATAAAGGTTTACGATTTTCGGGAAAGAGAAAGTTAAAGGCAGTAACGCGATCGTGTAACTCTTCCAAAGTCACCCGATCTACAGGTTCGCGCAGTTGTAGATCGAAGTCATAAATCCAAAATTCATCAAAATTACAAAGGACTACATATTGGGGACGTTGTGGCACTAATTCTAGCCAATATTCAAACGCTTGCTGATAGTGTTTTTCCAGTTTTTCGCCTCGTTTTTTCATCTCTAATAATAATCGAGGTCGCCACAATAAATCAGCAAATTTCGTGGTTTTCCCTTTGGCTTTCACCCGATATTCTAGTTCGGCTCCTGCTTCTTTGTAGCCTTGATGACCAAATGCTTGAAATAGGCGATCGCAAAATACCTGAGCCTCGCCCTTTTCGTCTCCCTTCAAAGTGCGGACATAATCAACAAAACCTGTTATTTTGTCTAGTCTATCGGTCATACAAAGCTCCATCGTGTGCTGATTACGCGTTAACGGGCCTGGGCGGGATCAAGACCGGATCTAACCCCAAACTACGGCATATTTTGTCTCTTGTCAAGTAATCAGGGGAGCGCGATCGGGCAGCCTCGCGTAGTGCTTATCGTGGTTTCTTGGGTGATGAAGGTTTTAGGGAGTCGCGCAATTTTTCAGGCGGGCAGAGTTTATTTTGATCTGACTCTAATCCCACGGAGATTTGGTTTTAAGCAATGTATTTAGCTTTTCATTTGGCCTAGGTGGTGCATCCAGCAAGGCCACAAATTGTTTAAATTTAAGTTCCTCTAACCCAAAGAAACTCCGACTAGAAGAACTTTTTGGGTTTTCTGATAGGCTGATTCCAGCATAAACTCTGAGGGGATCTTGCCTTGCACTTGAGCCCCATGATCCATTAGATCACGTTGATTCTGCTTCGCTCGGATGTTGATTGTGACATCGCGGATCTGGCGAAGGGACTCTTCACTTTCTGAGGCGTACATAACGCTTACTTCAATTGCCCTAAATTCACAGAAGGCACACCCCATGCACCCAAAAGCGATCGCGTTCCCCCTTCTCACCCAAAACGCGATCGTATTCCCTGCATAAAAAAGCAAAACTAAATTTTAAATTATTACCGGGTTTTAGCCAGATTCTCTAGTAGTGACTCACATAAAGAAACCAGGTATAAAAAAACCTGGTTTCGGAAATAGTTTAGACCATTTTAAGATTGAGGTGGGTCAATATCTGAGGAATCATAATTTTCTGTTCCTAGGGGTTTACGTTTAGAAAACCCCCAGATAAAGAAGGCTGCTATGATCAAAATAAATAACCATTGAGGCGGTACTAACTCAGGATTTAAAACTCTTATTAATAGTCGTAATCCTACTAATCCCACAGTAATATATCCTGCGTCTTCTAAGTGTAAAAATTCTTCTAACCAACGAATAAATAATTCTGCCGTAAATCGCAGAGCAATAATACCAACCGTCGCTCCCGTTAGAACTAACCAGACTTCATCGGATACCGCGATCGCGGTAGTCACACTATCTAAGGAAAATGCTAAATCTGTAAAAGCAATAATAGGAATAGCTTGCCAGACAGAAGCAAAGCGGGAACCAGGCTGCTCTTCCTCTTCATCATTACCCGACCAAAAATGTTGATAAACTAACCATAGGAGATATAAGGCACCTAAGAGTTCAAATTCCCAATATTGGATTACCCAAGTTGCTGTTAGAATGAGAACCATTCGCAGTACAAAAGCAATGAGCAAGCCATAATTAAGTGCTTGCTGTTGGAGTTTACGCTCCGGTAATCCAATGGATATGGAAGCCAGCGCGATCGCGTTATCAGCCGAAAGTACCGCCTCCAAGCCCACCAGAATGATCAAAACAAAAAAATCATCGATGCCAAAACTCGGAGATTTGTCAAGAAACTGATCTAGCATTTAATAAATTGATATTCCTCAAAAGATAAGCCTTACCCTTAACCAGCTTAACCGACAAAGGTCACTCGATGATCTTTGGAGGCGAAGGAAAGTCGCCCCAGGGCGCGATCCCCAGGGCGCGATCATGATGCCCAGAGTCCCACTCCCCAGTCTAATTGTTTCAAACTGTTACAATCACTTCCCAAAAGGGACGAATTTCGCTGAAATGGGTAAAAGTTACCCCACAGAGAAGGAGTTTTTCACCATGACTGACACCCAAGTGTACATCGCGCTGGTAATCGCGTTAATTCCGGGCATTCTGGCTTTCCGCCTATCAACGGAATTATACAAGTAAGAGCTCCTTTTCATAAGGACAAGAAGAGCCTCTGGCGATCGCCAGAGGCTCTTTTTTGGGGATTAGGGATTGGGGATGGGGTATTACGCGATTAAGATAAAATGGATGTATCCTCTGCTTGAGACATGGGGGTTTTGTCCAGGCTACTGTGGCGAGCCCCACCAAGTTCCCAAACTTAACGCTCTTCGATTAATCTGCTATTGCCAACTTATTATTCCCAATTATATGCACGCGACTCAACCGGTTATTCATTCTCCCCAGTCTGTGGAGCCTTCCCGTCGTGTTTCCCGTCGTAGGCTTCCTCAAAAACGCAGTAACCCCCATAACGCGATCGCGTTAGAAACCAGCGTTAAGTTAGTTATCAATATTATCCTGTCAACTTGTGCGACATCTGCCTTAGTACAACTGTACCCACTTAACCATGAGGTACAAGAAAAGTTACGCAATGTGGAAGCCGAAGTTGAAATGACACAAGAAAGAGTGGATAAAGCCAAAACCGACTTTAATCGCTACTTCGATCCCTCTCAAAGTCGTAGTCTCATGCAAGAATACAGCAATCGGGTTGATCCCCAAAAACGTCAAGTGATTTGGAGAGAACCCCAAACCGCTCAACCTAACAAGGATCAATAAACAGAAGACGGGGAGATGTGCAGAATTATTCTGCCGGCTCCTTGGCCTTCTCAACCATAGCATTCACCGCGATGCTTTGCTGTTGGCTTAAAACCTGTAAAGCCCCTTGATATTGAGTATCCGCCTCTGTGCCCACTTGAATACGACTAATAGAATCAAGGGAAATCACTTCATCGGGCATAATCCCTAACTTATTAATATCCGTATGATTCGGAGTTTCATACTTGGCGACAGTCACCGCTAAACCAGAACCATCAGATAAATCAAAAAGAGATTGAATTAAACCTTTACCAAAAGTTTTTTCGCCCACCAGTAGAGCCCGTCGATTATCTTGAAGAGCACCGGCGAGAATTTCACTGGCACTAGCAGTGCCTTTATTAACTAATAGCACGAGGGGAGCGTGAGTCATCGCGGGGCCAGAGGCCTCAAAACTACCGAGAATCCCTTGACGGTTAACAGTATAAACAATCGTACCGGAATCTAACCACAGACGCGCAATGTCAATCCCGGCTTGTAAAAGTCCCCCCGGATTATTGCGTAAATCCAAGATATAGGAATCAGCCCCCTGTTTTTCCAGACGGGTAATGGCTTGGGCGACTTCTTTAGTGGCATTCGCGCTAAATTGAGATAAGCGAATATAACCAACATGATGATGATCAGATGTCTCGCGTAAGTCCGCCGAGACTGGATTTAAAGCAATACGATCGCGCACTAATTGAACATCCTCTTCTATTCCACTCCCATCGCGCAAAAGAGTCAGAGTAACAACAGAACCCCTGGGGCCGCGCATTCTCGCCGCCGCGTCATCTAAAGAGAGATTTTGAGTAGAGAAACCATCGATTTTGAGGACGCGATCGCCTGGATGAATCCCTACCTTATCCGCGGGAGAACCCTCCAAAGGCGCGATCACCGTCAAAATGCCCGTATCAGGATCAAGGGCGATTTGTAACCCCACCCCCGTCAACTCACCGGAAGTATTAACCTGTAAACTGTGATATTGGTCAGGACCCATCAAACGGGTAAAAGGATCATCCAGATGAGCCAACATTTCTTTAATCGTAGTATAAGTCTGCTCACGCGAGTTAAGAGGTTTACGAATTGCCTTCTCCCGAATAGCCCACCAATTTTGATGATTAAAGGTATCGTCTAAGTAGGCATGATTAACAATACGCCAAGCTTCATTTAAAAGTTGTTGTTCCTGCGTGAGAGCCCAAGCCGGAGAAGACAACCCACCCAAGACTAAGACAATTGGTAGGAGCAGTAAAAGAGCAATTTGAAAAAAGCGTTTTTTCATTTTCATTATCAGGATTAGGACAGGAAAAACAGACAAAGGTGTGGGCCCCCAGGAGGGAAGACACCCCATAAAGATTTCCCTGGAACCATCCCTTAATCAAAATATGTTACATTTTGTGAACGAACCTGACGGTCAAGGTCGTACCGTTAGAGCGCAGGCTTCTTTTTCCCTTTTTGCAAGGGCTTTTTTGAGTGACGTAGAACCACCGCCACTTTCGTAATTCAAGCCAATCTTTTTTATAAGCTTGGCTGAATTTTCATCTCTATCGAGGGACTCTCCACATTGACAAGAATGCCATCTGTCTGATAATTCTTTAGGGACTTTATTGAGGCAATTCCAGCAATGTTGAGAAGTTCCTTTTGGGTCAACGAATACGACACTTTTGCCTAATTTCCAAGCGACATATTTGATGACGGCAGCAAATTGACCGTGAGCCGCATCAAGCATTGATTTGTTTAAACCTCTTTTGGCGGCTTGACCATTCGGCAAGTAAACTAGATTACCGTCTTCAATGTCAGTCTTGACTTGAGCGCGTTTAGTTAGATTCTTAAGACTCAAATTCTCCACAAGCAAAACATCACACTTATCGAATAACTTATGGGCAGTTTTAAATTGGAAATCAAGTCTTGCTCTAGCTACAAATTGATGGAGTTTAGAAATCTTACCCTTGATAATCTTCCAAGGCTTAGACCCCTTAACTCTGTTAGCTAACTTGGCTTGAAGTCTTGACAAATTATCGGCAGACTTCCTCAATAATCTAGGGTTTTCGACTCTTTCCCCATTTGACACATAGACATAATTCGTAATTCCCAAATCAATACCGAGACTGTTTTCGACCGTCGGTTGAATTTCTGCAACCGTTACTGGAACCTTCTTATCTTCTAGCGTCAGGGAAATATACCATCCGTCAGCTTCTCTGATAACCGTGCCAGTCTTAACCTTGAATCCTTTCGGTATTGGTCTGTGGAATGCCATTGGCACTTGACCTATTTTTGCTAAGTCAATACAAATCCTACTTTGCTCATCTTTGATGATATTCAGATTATCAAGTTGAGGGTAAGTGAAAGATTTGTAGTAGTGAAACCCTTTAAATAAGGGTTTTCCCCTACGATTACCATTCTTGTCGGGTGTGGTAAAATTTGAGAAAGAAGTTTCCACCCTCTTAACTACATCCTGTAAAACTTGCGAGTCCAATTTCCGGTAATCAGGAAATAGTTTCTTAGTGTTTTTTAAGTCAGCTAACTGTACGTTCAACCACTGCACATAACCACCATTAATGTTTGAGAATACATCGCCTTTTTTGGTGAGAGGATTACCAGCTTCATCCTTCTTTCTGCCATCCCTGGTTTGTGTCCTGGTTAGGGGAATCTTTTTGTAAATTTCCCCTACTGGAACTATAGATGCAGTCAAGGGGCAAGCATTGATGGGTGTCCTGGTGGATTCCCACCATTTAAACCTTTCTCCCAGGCGGTAATTGTATTGCCTACGGCAAAGTTCTAAATGAGTCGCGATCGTTACCAGTTGGGATTTAGTGGGTTTGAGCTTGTATTTGTACGTTAGTTGCATTGACATCTTCCCTTTTTTCGACCTTTCTCAAATATAGTGGATGTATGCCAAAAATGCCACACCAGAAAAAACCTGAAAAAGGATTTTGTGTAAAAACCGAGGTCTGTTTCAGAGCTAAAAGCTCATAACGTCCTAGTCACTAAGTACATAAAGTGCTCACTGGTGAGATGCTGACCAGGCTTAAGGAGATATTTGCTGACTTGAGTGAGAAATGGTCCTGTAAACTCATACAGTTTAATGGTGAAGAGGATCATATTCACTTACTATTTCAGTATTATGCTCAGATGGATTTATCGAAGTTTGTGAATAATATTAAGTCTGTCGCGAGTCGTCGCCTCAGAAGTGAGTTTCCTCAAAGAGTTGATGAGTTTTATCGCAAAGATGTTCTATGGAGTAGTTCGTATTTCATCGCATCTTGTGGTGGTGTTACTGTTTCAACCCTATTAAGGTACATCCAGAATCAGGATGCTCCCGAAGCATAATTGGCTCCCTCAACACCTCCGAGCGCCGCGCCTTTCATCCTCTCGGTGATTTATTCGGGGTACGAGGCGCAAGCTCCTCCGAGACATCCCCTCTCAATACACCGGGGGACTGGCGGGCTGTTAAGTTAACCAAAGGTGAAGTGGAGAGCTTGATAAACAGCAAAATTTCCATTTACAGGAAGACGTGTTCTCGCGACCCTCTTATTGCTAGAATAAACATTTATCGGCAACATAGTCACAACCCCATCCCAAACATACCCTTAAGGAACCCAATAAGCTTAAAGGGAATAGAAAGATGGGACGGCTCTAAATAGACATCTCCAAAAAGTATGGTAGGGTAGGCATCCTGCCTGCGTGAGACCTTATTTTTGAAAGATGTCTAATCCGCGTCAAGTGCGGCCCTTGAGAGAAGCGGAGCATTTGGGTAGTGAATGTTTAGTCATTAACCCAAAAACCCCTGACTCACTTAAAATGGCAACACTGACAAAAATCGAGAGAAACCTGGCCAAAGGCCAAACAGTAAACAACCGCAATATTCTTTTAGGAATTCTGGCTTCATGTTTTCTAAGCAGATCACCGAATCCAAAGCCTACAAGTGGTTTGATGAACGCCTTGACGTTCAAGCCATTGATGAGGACATCAGCAGTAAATTTGTCCCTCCCCACGTCAATATTTTCTATTGCTTGGGCGGGATCACCCTCGTTTGTTTCCTGATCCAGTTCGCGACGGGATTTGCCATGACATTCTATTACCGTCCTACGGTAACAGAAGCTTTTAATTCCATCCAGTACATTATGAATGAAGTCAACTTCGGTTGGCTGATTCGCTCCATCCACCGCTGGTCCGCCAGTATGATGGTGTTAATGATGATTCTGCACATCTTCCGGGTTTACCTGACGGGTGGCTTTAAAAAGCCCCGCGAGTTAACTTGGGTGACTGGGGTCATTATGGCGACGATTACCGTTTCTTTCGGTGTGACAGGCTATTCTCTACCTTGGGATCAGCTTGGTTACTGGGCTGTGAAAATCGTGTCTGGTGTTCCTGAAGCGATTCCCGTTGTGGGATCTTTAATGGTTGAGTTAATTCGTGGCGGCACCAGTGTCGGTCAAGGAACTCTGACTCGTTTCTATAGCTTACATACCTTTGTCTTGCCTTGGTTAATTGCAGTGTTTATGTTACTGCACTTCTTAATGATTCGTAAGCAAGGCATCTCTGGCCCGTTGTAAGTTTAAGTTACGTTGGAAGCCCCTTGCCTTCCCATTGAAGGCTGAAGGCTTTTTAAAGACTGCCTCATTCAGGAGAACCTTTTAAGATGTCTATCCAGAAAAAACCGGATCTGAGCGATCCCGCCCTTCGTGCTAAAATTGCACAAGGCATGGGTCATAACTATTATGGCGAACCCGCTTGGCCTAATGATTTGCTTTATGTTTTCCCCGTGGTAATTGTGGGAACGATCGCGCTTTGTGTGGGTTTAGCTGTTCTTGACCCCGCGATGATTGGGGAGCCGTCGAATCCTTTTGCCACTCCCTTGGAAATTTTGCCAGAATGGTATCTCTGGGCATCGTTCCAAATTTTGCGTGTTCTTCCTAATAAGTTATTGGGAATTGCTGGGATGGCATCGATTCCTCTGGGATTGATGTTGATTCCTTTTATCGAAAGTGTCAACAAATTCCAAAATCCTTTCCGTCGTCCCGTTGCGACCGCGGTTTTCCTCTTCGGAACTTTTGTCACGATCTGGTTAGGAGTTGGTGCGACTTTCCCTATTGATAAGTCTCTAACTTTGGGTCTTTTCTAAGGACTATTTGTTTGATTTTTGTGGCCTGTACTGTGGTTGCCTGGGAGTTTTGATCTACTCAGGGGGAATCACTGTACGGGCTAATTTTTTTTTTCAGGTGAGATGAAATGAGGCGCGATCAGTTGTTTTTGAAACCGCAGATAAACGCAGATAAACGCAGATGTAATTTGATAATTTATGATATAATAAGATTAACAATGACTAGAGTCAATCGGTTTTATGGAAGAGTTAATCGAACTCAAAACCCTTTTACTTAAAGGTGATATCAAAGGCTCTTTAGCACTGGTTGATGAACTCGAAGAAATGTGCAAAAGTGCTCTCATTAATAATATTATTAGTTCTGCTGTAATTTTATTGCTACATCTGATTAAACAGCAAGTAGAAAACCGCACAACTCGCTCTTGGGAAGTCTCGATTCGCAAGAGCGAGTTGAAAATTAAAGGCCTTAATAAACGTCGCAAAGCCGGGGGAGTTTATCTACCACTGGAAGACTTACGTCTCGCGTTAGAAGAAGCTTACCCTCAAGCGATTAATGAGGCTTCTTTGGAAGTTGAAGAAGGCCGTTATGATGCGAATGAATTAGAAACTTTAGTCAATCAAGAAGAGGTTATTAATCGCGCTTTTTCTTTAATATCAATATAAAGAAACCGTGTTTTTTTTGATGTTTGGGAACGCGAAAACGCGATCGTTTTTTTTGAAACCGCAGATAAACGCAGATAAACGCAGATATAAGTCGGATAGGTGTGGTTAATGTTTTGGCAATGATAATTTATCTGCTCATCTTATGCTAAAATGAACTCAGTAGTTGTAGTTGTAGGTTGGGTTGAGGTAACGAAACCCAACAACCAGCTTTTTTGGAGTGGGAGCGTTGGGTTTCAGTAGTTGTAGTTGTAGGTTGGGTTGAGGTAACGAAACCCAACAACCAGCTTTTTTGGAGTGGGAGCGTTGGGTTTCACTGCGTTTAACCCAACCTACTATCTATCTAGTTTAGTCACAATGCTTTACTCATTAGAGGAGTGAAAAACTATGACGGCCTTAGCTCAAGAGATTCTTAATACTTTTGATAGGTTGGCTGACGCTGAGAAACTTGAGATTGCGCGAGAAATCTTGAGGCTGCTCGTCCATTTTGACTTTCCACCATTGACAGATGAAGACTTTATGTGCTACGCGAGACAGCACGATCGCGTTTGGGTGCATGGGGTGTGGCTTATCGGGGCAGGAAAATCGCGTCATTTCTCCTATCTTTGCTGAACTTAATCTCACAGTTAATCAAGTTTTACATGGTGAGATTTAAACGCGATCGCGTTTATGGCAAGATCAGGCTAAAATTAAAAGATGGTTAAAGCAATATAGTAATGGCGGTTTTTCATCATTATTAAAAATCCGCCGTTCTACGGGGATACCAAGAGTAATTTTCCAAGAAGTAATCGCCGGAATATCGAAAAAAATCCGTGAACAAACCTGTGAGTTTAAGAATTATAAATAAATTGTGATCTGGGTAGAATATAACTATCAATTATCCGTCAAATATCAAACTTTACACAAGCAACTGCACACTCGCATAAAAGCTAAGTGAAAAGTACCAATGCCTTTGAGTAACAAAAAAGATGAGTTAGCCACGAGGGAGTTTAAAAAAAACTAGAAAAATTACTAAAAGTATCTTGCTGGTTGGAGTCTGTCACCCCCAATCCCTCAAAAAAAAGTCTCAAATATTGGTATCAAGATGAAACTAGAATCGGGTTAAAAACGATTGAGAGGAAAAAAATTACAGATTGTGGGATCAGGCCAATAGGTAAAGTTTAATGGAATTTTAAAGCTTACTATTTATATGGGGCAATAGCTCCGCCAACAGGAGAAAGTTTTGGGTTGGAGTTTTTACATCTAGTATGTATGTGTTTTCAGATATTCTTAGATAAATTAGCAGCAGAATATCCCGAACATTTCAATGTGATTCAACGGGACAAGGGTAGATTTCATCTGAGTTGTTACCTCAAAATACCAGAGAATGTTTTACTGATTTTTCAGCCACCTTACAGCCCGGAGTTAAATCCGATAGAACGAGTATGGCATTATATAAAACAAGAACTGAGTTGGGGGATTTATGATAATCTAGATGCCCTTAAAGAAAAAGTCCGTACTTTTATTGAAGAATTGTCAACAGAAAAAATAGCATCGATCGCAGGATGGGATTACATTCTATCAGCACTAGCTACTGTAGCATGATTTTGGAGAAATGGTATTACTTCCTTCTCTAAATTCCAAAAAGAGTTTGAATTTGTTTGCGAATTTTGAGAAAAGGAGTTTGTTCTTGAGGTAAATTATCGAATAAACCTAAATCTTTTAAGGCTTGTTGACGTTCAGATAAGCGTTTAGCAATTTGATCCGCTAAATCAGGATATTCCATTAAAAGCTTCTTTAAATCCGATCGCTCCACCACAAATAAAACACAATTTTCAATCGTTCTCACCGTCGCGGTGCGAGGAGTCCCTAATAATAAAGACATTTCTCCAAAAAATTCCCCATCATGTAACGTCGCGATATATTGATTCGTTTTCTGAGAAATAACTTCCACATTTCCAGAGAGAATAATATAAAAAGAATCCCCCGGATCATTTTCTTGACAAATAATTTGACCCGAGGGAAATAATTGTCGATAACCATATTCAATTAATTGTCTTAATTCTAAGTCTGTACAATGTTCAAAAAATGTAACTCTTCTTAATAAATCTCGTAATGTCCAATTATTAGGTGCTTTAGCCGTCTGATTTTCTTTGTCGTTAATTTGTGATATAATTTCTGAAGTATTGGGAGCGTTAGGATAAGATTTACTATCATTAATATCCGTAAAGTTACTAGGTTTTTTATTAAAAATACCCTTTAAATCCTGGGGATTTCTTAACCATAAAGAACGCTGAGGTAAGGGAATTTCGATACCCCTTTTCCGAAATTTATCCTCAATTTTAAAATTCAAATCACTTTTAATCTCATCAAGTTCTTGAGGGCGATCAATCCAAACTAATAATTCAAAATTAAAAGCCCCCTCTCCAAACCCTTGAAAACACACTCTCGGAGAAGGTTTTGATAAGACTCCCACTTCTTTACGCGCTGTTTCTCTAGCCGCTTCTAATAAAGCTTCTGTAACTAATACTGGATCGCTTCCATAAGCAACATTAATGGGAATTCTCAAACAACTTTTTATATTTTTATAACTCCAGTTAATAATATTATTTTCCATTAAATAACTATTGGGAATAATCACATACTGATCGTCAATAGTTTTTAATATTGTCGAACGAATAGAAATATTTTCAACGGTTCCTAATAAATCCTCGATTTGGATAAAATCACCAACCCGAATTTGTTGCTCAAAAAGTAACGCCAATCCACTAATAAAATTACTGGCTAAATCTTGTAATCCAAAACCAATCCCAATCCCTAAAACCCCGGCTAACACCGTAATTGAGGTTAAATCAATACCTGAACTTTGCAGGATAATTAAACATCCAACCGTCCCTAAAATATAACTGAGAATTGCCCCGATCGCCTCTTGAGAACCGCGAGTTAAGCCCATCGGAACTAATAAAACCCGTTTCACCAAACCACTGATAGCACGCGCCAGAAAAAAAACCGCAACACATAAAAGAAGTAATTGGAGAATTTGCCATAAAGAAAGAAGTTTCAACCCAATATGAAATATGGGAGTAGTAAATAACTTTAATAGGGCTTGCCAAAGTTCTTCTATATTAAAAACGAGCCAATTCATAAATTTGTAAATTCCACTACAAAATCGGTGACATCCTGATCTCTTTTCGGGACTCCCATCTCCTTGCACTCAGAACAATTGGGACAAATGGGAAGGAATGGGAACCTCTTGAAAGAAATCTCAAAAAAGTGTAAAGTTCTTTACAGAAGTTAATAATCTCAGGTTTCGTGCCTTTATGCAGTGCATTATCAACCGTCGCGCCCAATTTTCGGCGAGTCATCGGTACTGGTTGCCAGAATTAAGCGAAGTCGAGAACTTTAAACGGTTTGGCCCAACGGCTCGCGCCCCCGGACATGGACATAATTATGTTCTCTATGTCTCCATGATAGGGCAATTGGATCGGTATGGCATGGTGCTTAATCTTTCCGATGTCAAGCACGTTATCAAACGGGAAGTCACTGAGCAATTGGACTTTTCCTTTTTGAATGAAGCTTGGCCTGAATTTGAAGAGACATTACCAACGACCGAAAATATCGCGCGTGCTATTTGGTTACGACTTTCACCCTACTTACCATTGACGCGTATTCAACTATTTGAACATCCTGAACTTTGGGCAGAATATCTAGGAAACGATATGGAAGCTTTTTTGACTGTTAGCACTCACTTTAGCGCGGCTCATCGGCTGGCTCATCATCTCCTCAGTTTTGAGGAAAATTGCGAAATTTATGGCAAGTGTGCGCGTCCTCATGGTCATGGTCATAATTATCATTTAGAAGTGACTGTGAAGGGTGAAATTGACCCACGCACGGGTATGATTTTGGATTTATCCGCGTTGCATAAAGTCATTGATGATTATGTGGTTGAGCCTTTTGATCACTCTTTTTTAAATAAGGATATTCCCTATTTTGCGGAAGTTGTACCGACCGCGGAAAATATCGCGGTTTATATTCGTGAGTTATTGCGATCGCGTATTCGTGAATTAGGGGGTCAACTGCATAAAGTTAAATTGATTGAAAGTCCGAATAATTCCTGTGAAGTTTTCTGCACAGAAACGGAGTCTGAAATGATTTCTCTGTCGGAAAAAGAAACCGTTTTAGTGGGTGTGAAATGATCCCAAAAACGAAAAGTAAAGCTGGTTTATTGGGATCGCCTCCTTAGTCCTGATCAAAAGATTGAGATTGTGGAAAAATCCTCCTCTTTTATCCTTATTTAAGGTAAAAAAGTAGGAGGTTTTTCAGTTTTATAGCCTTGATCACTGGGATAAAATAAGGCTTTCTCCACCCTAACCCCATTAATAAGCAGGCCAGAAATGCCCTGTATTTCGGGCGATCGTAGCCTATATTGAAGTTCAGGTCGATCGCGATAGACTAGGGGAAATTAATAAGGTTTTTGACCTTGGAAATTACCCGGTGGGTTGTATTGACAAACGAGATAATTATTACCACCACCTTGAGTTAGGGCGCAACCGACTTCTGTGGTATTTTTCCAAACAATTTGGGTGTAATGACCCACATCAGCCCAATTACCGGTTTTAGACACATTGGGAAACGCTTTATTAGGAATAAAGTTTTTCTTTTCACTTCCCCAACCATCTACCATTTGGGTAAAAGAAAATGCCCCAGCCGTTCCCATCCAAAGATTTTCGCCATAACCCGATCGCTCTTGTGAGGTACTGTGTTGCATTTTACCCATTTTCGCCAATTTATTTGCCCATGTTTGAGCACTACTGGCGATTTTATTTGACCATTTTAGGGGCGGAACGCCTACTTGTGATCTGTATTTGTTGTGGGCTGCTAAAATATCATTAATCATGTTGCCTTGGTTATTAAGCGCGATCGTGCTACCCAGGGCCGGGAAGGCCATCGTGTTACGTTGGGGCCGGAGCGCGATCTCGTTGCTCTCTGATAAATTAACAACTTTATGTGACGATGCTGATTGGCTGAAAACATAGATACTACCCCCAATGGTGACACTCGTGAGCAGTCCCGAAAGTAACTTGTTCATTTTTTGATATATTTGAGATATTTTCTGGTTTGATTAACTGATGGAATGGGCGCAAATATACTATAACATTTAAGTCTGAAGTTTATCATAACTCCTGAGAGCCACTTACTCATTATCCATCAGGAGTATCTGATCCTCTGGCACGATACATTAAAAGAGCTTTCCTGATTAAAGTGCGTCCCTCTGTATGTAGAAATAGCAACCTTTTCTATCCCTTAGAGGGAGTCACTTTTATGCGAATTTCAACTGTGGCTCTTTTGACTCTCGCGACTCTGGGAGCTCAAAGTTCTAACGATCGCACGAATGCAGTACCCAATTATACGACATCTGGTATTCCTGAAACAACTGAGGGGAGTACCAAAAGAGACGCGGTAAGCATGAATTTATCCCCTGTGATTGAGAGCATTAGTAACCCGGAAATTGTCGGCAGCAAACCGTTTTCTAGTCAAGAGACTCTCCCCTTTTTACAAGATAGTTTTAGGGTGGAAATTCGGGAAAGGGGAAATCAACCCAAGCCCCCCGATTTATTAGTGCTGCGAAATAATACAACAGACACAGAATATAGCATTAATAATACTCTTTCGATATTGGGTGGTTTATTATTTGTGGCAACCCTTTTTCCTGTTGTGACAATTAGCTTTTTTTGGTTAGTGCGACGCTTACTGGTAAAGGAAATTGTGGCGGAAGTTGATAAACGTCTCAAGGATTTGGGCGTTTTAGACTCGGAACTAAAAAATGCCCGTGAAATTTCTCAAAATTTCAAGGAAAAGTTAGACCAACAAATTAAAATTGCTAAACAATCTATTGATTTTCTTAATCGAGAAGCCGAAATTTCTAAGGCTTCTATTCAACAAATTGAGACTTTAAAATCTCAGTTTATTGCCCAAATTCAATCTCTTGTTTCTGAGGTTAATCAAGCCAAATATGAGGTGTTGCAAGAATTTTCTCAAGTCAAGACTTCTCTTTTGAAGGAGATTCAGGTACAAGAAGAAATTAAAGAGATGAAACTTTCCCCTGTAATTTCTTCAAATATTTTACCTTTTCCCAAAGCCCCGGAGCCTTTAATTGCTGATGATTATTTCAAACAAGGTGAAGCTCTTTATTTACAGGGTTTTTATGAAGATGCTCTCACTTCTCTTGAGCGCGCTCTGGAAATTAATTCGAATTTAGATGAGGCTTGGTATTATAAGGGTAATGTTTTGGTGAAGTTACAACGGTATGATAGCGCGATTGAGGCTTATAATCAAAGTATTGCTTTGAAACCGGATAGAAATGAAGTTTGGTATCAACGGGGGAATGCTTTAGTCAGATTAAAACTGTATCAAGACGCGTTAAATTCTTATGATCAGGCGATCGCGATTAAACCGGAGGATTATAATTCTTGGCATAATCGAGCTGTGATGTTATGGAAACTAGGACGTGATGATGACGCGATCGTGTCTTATGATCAGGCGATCGCGATTAAACCGGATGATTATGAATTATGGCATAATCGTGGTGTTTTGCTGGGGAAATTAAAGCGTTATCAGGAGGCTGTAGAGTCTTATCAAAACGCGATTAAAATTAACCCGAACCAATACGAAGCTTGGTATAATTTGGGTAATATATTTTGGAAAATTCAACGAGAGGAAGACGCGATTCATGCTTACGATCAGACGTTAAGTATTAAACCGGATAAATATGAAGCTTGGTATAATCGAGGAGCAATTTTTGCTAAATTACAAAAGTACCAGGCGGCACTTTCTTCTTATAATCAAGCCATTTCCCTCAAATCTAATGATTATGAAGTCTGGCATAATCGAGGTGTCACATTAGGAAAATTACAACGCGATCAAGATGCTTTAAAGTCTTATAATCAAGCTTTAAAATTAAAACCAAGTTGTTATGAATCTTGGTTTGGGAAAGGGGAAACTCTAGCAAAATTAGAGCGTTATGAAGAAGCTGTTGTCGCCTATGAACAAGCTATTATGCTGAAACCAGATTCTTATCATGCTTGGCGACATCGGGGTATGGCTCTTTCGGAATTAAAACGCTATGAAGATGCGATTTCGTCTTACGATCGCGCTATTGCTATTAAACCAGAGCGTCGAGAAACATTACGCGATCGAGGTGTCTTATTATCGGAATTAAAGTTAGAGACTAATACGATTAATAATGATACAACTCTCTCCCCGGACTCTTTAGAAGATATTACGGAAAACTCGGAAAACTTTACTGAGAATTTAATCCCTGAAAATACTCAGGAAATGAAACCGGAAGAAAAAAATGGTAAAAAGCCTTCTGATACTGCACAAAACTTGGTTTCTTGTTAAGTTTTTCGCGAAAAAGGTTGCGAATATTCGACACTTACACACTCACCCAAGAAACCGGGTTTCTCACAGGATACTCCTCGCGACAATGAAAAGATAAAGAAACCAGGTTTCTTTACCGTCAGAAACCTGGTTTCTTTGTCAAAAATTAAGGCGACTTTTTCTCTTGGGGAGAAGGAGTAGATGAACTACTAGAATTAGGTGAGGGTGTTGGTGAAATTGAAGGACGATTAGGAATGGTTTTATTAAACCGCACTAACATATCATAACGGGTTGTCCGATCGCTTGTTACTGCTGTTGTTACTCCGATGGATTGAATCGCATCTACCCAGACTTTTTGGGGTTCTGGTAATTCCGGTAATGACAATGTTTTGGGATTGAAAGTATTATTGACATCGATAAAAAAGTGACCGTTATTTTCCTTAATTAAGGGTACGGTTTTTTGAAACAGTTCACCCGTCAGTAACGCGCTTTGGGGTTTAGGAATAATTGACTCGACAATGGGAGCGCCTAAACTGATAAACGCGATATTATTATTTAACCATCCCCTTGTGACATTAATACTGCCAAATTGAGAGGTCCATTGCATCACAGGAACTCCTTTAATTTGTTTTGATTCCACCTTAAATTGTTTGGTTTTCATGGACTCATCTAATTGTTTTAATGTTTTGTCCGCGTTATTGCGATCGCGGGTTTGTACCAGAAAAAGTAACCCCGATCCAAAGGTAGTTTTTGCACCGGGTTGGGCGGGAATCACCCCCAGAGCAAATTCTCCTTCCATCCAATTCACAAAATCCTTATCCCAATCCATCCCTGTAGAATTTTTAATATTTAACCGTAATTCTTCTGGTTTAATAGGTGCTAAAGGATTGGTATTTGCTCCCTCTGTATAACTTTGCCATAACCTTTGAAAATTGCCACCGGACATCATCATTATGGTATTATTTGGCAAAAGAGTTGTCATTGTCTTGGCATTATTTTCCATAGCCTGTTTTTTCTCACTATCGGGTTTATACCAAGAAATTGATTTAAAGGCCATACCATCATATTCCAGATTCACATTAGTTGCTAATCCTTGAATTTGTTGTAATTTTTCTAAATTTTGTTCCGTAATAGGACGGGCTGAATTATTAGAAGTAAAGACAGTTGCGAGGGGAATATTGACATAAATTTTGGCGAAACTACCGGAATTCTTAATCTGTTCTAATGCTTCTAAATACCCTGGGGTTTTTAAGATAGAATTACCCCCTTTATAGGTATCGATCGCGTTTTCGGTGGCTTTGGGATTATTAGTGACTAATAAATATTCAGTTCCCAGTACCGCGACGGAATAATTTTGATTAGGCACTCCTTCTGTTTCTGTAATAGAAATTCCTTTGTAATTCCGTTCAACCATTTTCCCTTTGGTAAGGGGGCGTGGTTGTCCTAAAATTTCCTTAGCTTTTAAGGGGTTGGCAATGGGTAATACCATCACGACAGACTGTTGCGTGGGTGGGGAAGAAGGGCTATTTGTGGCGGTTGTATTGGGGAGAAACGCGATCGTTGTTTCTGGGCCGATCCAAGGTTGAATATCTTGTTGATAACCGTAACCATTGACGGTTAAAACGCGATCGCGCACGTCTCCGATAAAGCGATCAAAAGCTTTTTGAGATTCAGGAGTACCAAATTTTCGTAATTGCTCCCATTGTGCCGTATTAGTGGTGACAGAAATAGTCATTAACGCGTCTTGGGGGATAGCATTAGCACCCAGGGGGCCTTCACCTACAGGGCGTTTCGATAAAAGCGCGATATAAATACCAATACCACCCGCAATTAAGAGGATACCCGCCCCAATGGAAAGCAAAAGAGAGCTTTTTTGAGTGAGAAGTTGGGCAATTTTATCTTTTTTGAGCATTTTCTTTCGAGGTTAGGGAGTCTGTTATATATTAATACCATTTAGCTAGATAGGATGATACAGGGTGTCTCTTTGTTGATAGGGACGAGCTAAAGACGCGATCGTGTTTTGTAAATCTTCCACGGTTTGACAAGTGCCTCCTTGAGCTCCCGCCATTGTGGTAATATGTTCTTCCATTAAGGTCCCCCCAATATCATTACATCCACAATTTAAGGCTTTTTTTGCTCCTTCTAACCCTAATTTTACCCAACTGGGTTGATGATTTTTGATCCAATTTCCTAAATAAATTCTTGATACCGCGGTTAATAATAAAGTATCCTCTAAAATCGGTTGATCTCTTCCGACACGATGACGTAAAGCCGCAGGTGCATCTTGCCCGACAAAGGGTAATAAAATAAATTCTGTTATCCTTGCCGGATAGTTATTTTTCATAGCTTTTTCTTGGAGTGATCGCAGCTTTTCTAAATGTTGAATTTGCTGTTTTGGTGTCTCAATATGACCACATAACATGGTACTTGTCATCGGGACTCCCAATTGCAGAGCCGTTTCCACAATTTCTAACCAACTTTCACTATTAATTTTCTCAGGACAAATTACCCGTCTGACGGTATCATCAAGAACTTCCGCAGCCGTCCCCGGCATAGAATTAACACCCCGATCTCGTAACGCGATAATAACATCCCGAAAAGTTAAGTCATCTTCTCTCGCAATAAATTGCACTTCTTGGGGAGAAAACGCGTGTAAATGTAAATGAGGAAATTCCTCTTTAATCGTAGCAATTAATCGAAGATAATAAGGAAGAGATTTTCCTTGATATTTGGCTTTAGGATTTAATCCCCCTTGCATACAAATTTCCGTTGCACCTTGGTTAACCCCGTCCCTTGTTTTTTCCAAAATTTGGGCAGTATCTAACCAAAAAGAATCTCGATCGCCCTCATCACGACGAAAGGCACAAAAACTACAATGTTGTTCGCAAATATTGGTAAAATTAATATTGCGATTGATCACATAAGTTACCGTTGATCCCACTTGACGACGACGCAATTCATCCGCGGTGGCTTTAATAGTCGCGATCGTACTCACTTCTTTTTGTTGTAACAGAAACACCGCGTCATCAGTTGTAATATCCTTACCTTCGAGGGCCTGATTGAGAATCAAATCCACTGTTTTATCCAAAGGATGAGTACCTAACTTTTCTGTTTCTAACATGAGCATCTATTCCTTAATTATGTCGGGGGAGCAAGAGAGAAGTGTTATAGTTATTTCCGGTTCATTGTCAGCGCGATCGGGGTTCCAGTTTCCACAGAAACATTTTCGCATCAGGGGGCTGGTAAACTAACTTTAACTTCCAATTAGGACTATTTCCCCAATTATTTGTTAAGGTTTGTGAAGGATTATATAAAAAGATATCACTGAATTCATTGGGAGAAATTTGAGGAGGATTGGGCGAGGGAACCACCATATATTTAATTTGAGGCTCTAATTGATAACTTAGACACATTAAACTGCCTATCTCGTAGGTCAAATCGCCATATTTTTGCGGATCAAAATCAGTAACAACTAGAGTTGATTTGCTCGATTTTATCAAGGGTGCGATTTTCATCGTGTCAGATAAAGTGTACTTATTCCACCAGGTTGAGTTTTGAGTCATTATCACACCGGATATCACACCCAAGGATGTCATTACAATGAATATTCCTTGCCCTAGTTTTTTTCTTTGCCTTTCTGTTATTTGGGTAGTAATTAAGTAAGCAACTGCCAGTTCTATACCGATCATGGATGGCAAATAATATCGAGTAACGCTAGAACGACTACCCCCTTTTAATAAATCATAAAGTGTTGTTATCGTAGGAAATAAAAAGATGGAAATTAGCAGGAAATAGGAGAATTTTAATGGAACTTGTTTCATCAAAAAATAAAGCGCATATACACTCAATATTATTGTGATTAATAGGGTCGGTAAAAAAATTATTAAGTAGGTTTTGGAATAATTTGTGTATAATCCAACATCAAAAAAGATCCGATCCATATTGATAATCAAATGTTTGAGAGAATCGAGAGGGGATAATTTAAAGGATTGCCAAGATAGTTTGTCTATGGCACTTTTGCCATAGCGGATTAAAACAAATATCCAAGGAGCAAAACCTAAAACCGCGATCGCGGATGCCCCAATATAATTTTTAACTGTCGGAGTCCATCGTAACTTTTCTATTAATAAAATATAGATACCATGTCCCAGGGCAACAAAAGCAAATAACAGATGTGAATATAGACCTAATACCACAGTTAAAGCATAAAAACCATAACTTTTTTGGGTTTTCAGTCGTAGGGATCGCAAGAGTGCGATATGAGATAAGAGAATTGCCGCCACGAACAAACTATAAGGTCGAGCTTCCTGTGCATAGACAATTTGCAAGGGAGAAACTGAAAATAATCCCAGGGCTACCCATCCCACCAGTGAAGATTCAAATAATTCTACACATAACCAATAAACCAAAGGAATAGATAACAAATTAATCAAGGCAGAAAAACTTCTAACGATGGCAATAGAATCTCCCAATAGTTGAGCCCAAAACCTGATCAAAATAAAATACAGGGGGGTCATTTGAGGTTCTTCTACGGCTAATCCATTGACCGTATCAAAAATGGTTTTTTTTGAATTTATTTTTTGATACAAATGTAATTCTTTTTGGGTAAGAGCTTGACCTTTCCCCACTTTTTGGATAAATTCTTTTTCCGTGTAACCCGAAATTCTTAAAGAAGTATAAACCTCATCAATCCAGTAAATTTTATGATCGATATTCACAAAGCGAAATAAGATTCCCAAAATTAACAAGAGAATGATTATAAAACGCCATCCTTTGGGGGGAAGCCATAAACTGAGATGGGTGGGCTTGATGGGGTGAACTGTTGTCATTGACCGGGGCTCCTGTTGCAGAAGATGAGACTGTGACGTTGACAAAACAGCTATTAAGCTTTAGTATATACTAGCATAAATTTCCTTGTTAAATTTATCATAAATAAATTGTGAATTTTCTATGACATCTGATCTCATCAATACTCTATTACCTGTTCCGTCGGGAATTTTAGAAATTCCTCACTCTTTTTTGAGAGAGTCTTCTGTCGGAGAAAATAGAAATCATTCTTCTCTGCGTCTTTCTCTAATTCTCCCGACTTATAATGAAAGTCAAAATATTGAACCCATCATCAAACGGTTAACGCTCTTGTTGGATAGTACCCTTCCTGAAGATTACGAGTTGATTGTTGTCGATGATAACAGTCCCGACGAAACCTGGAAAGTGGCTACAGAAATAATGTCTCATTATCCCCAATTACGGGTGATGCGACGTTGTGACGAAAAAGGTCTTTCTACGGCGGTTGTACGGGGTTGGCAAGTCGCACAGGGTGAAGTTTTAGGTGTGATTGATGCTGATTTACAACATCCTCCTGAAACAGTATTGCAACTTTTAGGAGAAATTGAAAAAGGGGCTGATTTAGCCGTGGCGAGTCGTAATGTTGAGGATGGTGGAGTGAGTGATTGGAGTATCACACGACGAATTTTATCGCGGGGTGCTCAATTATTGGGATTAATTATTTTGCCTGGGGTAATAGGTCGAGTTTCTGATCCCATGAGTGGTTGTTTTATGGTGCGTCGAGAGTGTATTGCACAGAAACAATTAAATCCCAAGGGTTATAAAATTTTAATTGAGGTTTTGGGGCGGGGTAATATTGGTTGGATCGGTGAAGTTGGTTATGTTTTTCAAGAACGTCAAGAGGGAGAAAGTAAAGTTACTTGGAAGCAGTATTTAGAATATTTAGAACATTTGCTTCGTTTACGTCTGGCTCTTTGGCCGGTGGGTCGTTTTCTCCGTTTTGGGGTGGTGGGATTTAGTGGTGTGTTTGTGGATCTGGGGGTGTTTTATGTCCTCCGAAATTTATTACATTTGGCGTTGACTCGCAGTGCCATATTATCCTCTGAAGTAGCGATTATTAGTAATTTTTTGTGGAATGATCTCTGGACTTTTGGGGATATTTCTCAGCGTCAACCGGGCAAAAAACGGATGTTTAAACGCTTTCTCAAGTTTAATGTTGTTTGTTTAATGGGGTTGATTCTTAATGTTTTAATTGTCAATTTTTTGTTTAATGTCTTTCACCTTAATGAATATTTGGCAAAATTAGTCGCGATCGCGGTAGTCACTCTTTGGAACTTTTGGATTAATCTGAAATTAAATTGGCGTGTCACGGAAACCCAAAATCAATGATCAATAAGAAATTAAGTACAGGAAATTTAGAGATTTTATTATTAGGGGGATGGATCACGATCGCGTTAATTTTGCGGTTTACGGCCTTAGATGGGAAACCCCCTTGGGCTGATGAATTTTCCACCCTAGTTTTCAGTTTAGGAAATAGCTTTCGTGGTATTCCCCTAAATGAGATAATTTCTCTGGATACTTTATTAGAGCCTTTGGAAATTAACCCCCTCGCGACTTCTAGGGATGTCATTCGTCATTTAATTACGGAAAGTAATCATCCTCCGGTTTATTTTGTCTTACTTCATTGGTGGATGAATTTATTTAATCCCTCCGAAGGTTATGTTTCTCTCTGGGTAGCGCGATCGCTTCCGGCTTTTTTTGGTGTTTTATCAGTTCCCGTGATTTATAATTTAGCCAAATTAACCTATTCTTCGCCTTTAGTGAGACATTTTGCCGCGGCAATGATGGCCGTTTCTCCCTACGCGATTTATCTGGCACAAGAAACTAGACATTACACCCTAGCACTCTTATTTGTCTTAGCATCTTTAGGTTGTTTTGTCAAGGCTTGTCAACGATTAAATCAAGGAAAATCTCTACCCATTAGTTTAGGATTTATCTGGATTTTTCTCAACTGTTTAGGAATCGCAATCCATTATTTTTTCTGTCTGACGTTATGTGCAGAGGTGATAGTTTTAGGCGTGATGTTTTTGAGTAAATGCAAAGAAAAAATACGTCTAAAACCAGGGTTTATCGCGTCATTTATTTTGCCAATAGTAGGGAGTTTAATGGGTGGTTTAGTCTGGCTACCTGTTTTTTATACTAACAGTTATGGCAGTAAATTAACCCAATGGATTCAAGGGAGCGATCGCGTAGGTTTTGCCTGGATCAGTCCGGTTGTGCAAGCCATTTCGGGATGGGTTCCCATGATTTCCTTACTCCCCATCGAATCCGCAAGTTTTGCCCAATATCCTCTGATGGTGATTAGTTTTTCCCTGATCATGGTATTGTTTTTCTTTTGGGTAATTCCGATTTTAATCACCGGATTACGTCAACTTTATCAAAATGGAGAGACAAGGTTTTCGACAAGTATTTGGGGGGGATTCGTCATCAGCGCGATCGTGATCTTTTTCAGTTTAACATATCTCTTCAATATCGACTTAACAAAGGGCGCTCGTTATAATTTTACCTACTTTCCCGCGGTAATCATCTTACTCGGTTCAATTCTGGCTTGGATGTTTAAACAAGAGCGGGTAAAAAGTCAATGGTTTCAGTTACCCGCGATCACAATGAATGGCAAAAAAGCAGTTTTTTTAATTTGGTTAATGGGTGTATCCAGTGGTGTAACAGTTGTGGCAAATTTTGGCTATCAAAAATTTTATAAACCGGACACGCTGGTTACTATTATTAAGAAAAATTCAACAGTTCCCCTATTAATTGCTACCCCTCAAAACACCCATGTAGAAATAGGCGAATTAATGGGTATTGCTTGGCAATGGAAGAAGGCAGAAGGAAGAGGGAAGAAGGAAGAAGGAGTAATTATGTTAAGAAATTTATCTTTGGATGCGCCTAAATTTTTGTTGGTGAATCAGACAAATTTGTTGAAAACGACGGTGGAAAAATTGGCTTTCCCCCTAGATGTGTGGTTGGTTAATTTTCCCAAAAATCGGGTTGATTTAGATCAAAACAAGTGTCAAAAAGATACGCGATCGCGCCCTTCTGTCGATGGATATAATTATCAATTATATCACTGTTTGAAGTAATATAATTCATGTCAAAAACAGGGGGGAAAACCGGGTTTATCTCTCAAAATTGATCGTTTCATTTCAATTCCGGTTAAAGACAATGATTGTAGGGGCTCTTTCGCCAATATCTTAACGAGAAGCCAGAGCTCCAGTAAACCCGCCCCTCCTCAATATTTAATGATATCTGACAGATTTGTAGGGGTAGTGCCCCTGTGCCTACCCCCCCTACCCCAAAACCCCGCGCGCGCGGGGCTTTAATACAAATCATGATTACGCACTATATCAACCAAACCTTGAGGAGAATAAACCCGGTTTTTCCGTGAGGGTGAGTGGGGCAACCACGGGGGGATTGCCCCTACTTTAATTGTACAAATCATGATTACGCACTATATCAACCAAACGTTGAGGAGAATAAACCCGGTTTTTCCGTGGTAATTTACAACCCTTTAAAATTGGTTAAAACGCCATAAATTGCCCAAATAGCCATCGGCCTTAAATAATGACTTGCGCGAAAAGTTCCCACCGCGGTAATCGCTTCAGGAGTGCGAAATTGTAACCCATTCTCATAGATTTGTTGAATCACAACATCCGTTAATTTAAAAGCCTCCTCCTTCATTCCCATTTGTAACAGAAACGCGGCTAACCCAAAATTAATTCCAGTCCAAACTTCTAAGGGATGAGTCGCATTGGGATTTTCGGGAGAGCCATCTAACATTACCCCATTAGCCGCGCCAAATTTCCCCTCTTTAAACTTGATAAAACAAGACTCATAGACGGTTTGTAAGGCACTAATCGCGCACTCTTCGGGGACAACATCAGGTAAACCTAATAAACGCGCATAAAACTGGCCACACAATTGATCCGCCATGACAACATCGGAACCACTTTCACTATCTAAACGATAATATTGTCCATTCCAAAGTGTTTCTTGATAAGTCAGTCTTGTTTGTTCTAACCAACTATAATATAACGCGATTTTCTCCTGGGGATTTGGTGTTAATTCCGGGTTCCCGTTGGGATTATTTTCTAAGACTTCACCGATCGCGATCGCGGCTTCTAAGGCCGCGATCCATAATCCACCACAATAAGCACTAACCCCCTGCATTTTCCAATCATCAAAAGTTTGATCAGGCGCCCCAGAATTTTCAGGAATACCGTCTCCATCTTCATCAAAATTCTTCAAATAAGCCAACGCGTCAACAATCGCCGGCCAACAATCTTCTAAAAACTCATAATCCGTTGCACCCGTAAACAAGAAATCACGATAAACCTGTAAGACAAAATCCGAGGGTAAATCCTTCCACAAATTACAATCTTGATAACTGGTATAATTAGTTTTTTCCCAAGGATGTTCATTCGGCGCGCCTAAATCATGGGGAGTCGCACCGACAGCTTTGCGAATTGCAGCCCCTTGATTATAACCAATAATTCGAGGAGTATTATCCCCCATAGAAATCGCTCTAGCAAAAGCTAAAAGTACGGCTTTATCTAAAGCCGGCCATAGCATCAATAAGGCAAAAGAGCCATATAAACGAACATCTAAACTTTCATACCAGCGATAATCAATGCACTCTAAAACGCCAAATTGTCCCTTGGGATCGCGTTCATCGGCTGCACTCCAAAGAGTACCTCCATTGGTTAAAGCATAAAGTTCATTAAAGAGTGCCATTTTGATAGGATTAGATAAATCATCGCGCTCTAAAATAGTATTTTGCCATGCAATAATCTTGTCGCGCCAAGTGTCATAATGCTTTAAAGCTGTACGAACAATTGACCAAACATTTTTACCATTGCGTCCAAAGAAATCGCTATAACGACGATAATACCAAACTCCCGAAGCAAATTCTGTTATGGGAAAATCCCATGCTAAAATAAAAGGAATTTTACGGGTTTTCCCCGGACGAATCGTAAAACGAACCGTGAAAGCACAAGCTAATTGTTCATCTGATTTTGCCGGAGTTTCATCTTGCTCATCGGCTAAAAATCCCTCTTGGGCAAAGAATTTCCAAACATCTTCTCCGCTTCCTTTCGGGTTCCAACGAGTGTGATAAAATACTTCTACCGCGGCACTGGTAACAGTCGCGATCGCGCATTGTCCTTGTCCTTCTTGGACATCATCGGGAGTATGTAATTGACTCATAACACAACCAACCCGATGAAAATCCTCCACTAAACTATTAAAATTACCCTCACTTTCTTCCCAGCGAGATTTATATTCATAAACCGGACTACCATCATCACGGACTTTGACATCAGGAGACTTAATGGAATTAGTAAACCATCCTACTATATTCTGCCAAGTCATCATAATACTTAGGGTAATCGGTTCATCGGTAGGATTATGCGCGATCCATTCAAAAATAGCAACAGGATAACTACTTTCTTGATAATTTCCGGGTAAAATAGGCGAAAATTGTTCGCAACTTAATTGGGCAGAAAAGACATTTTCATAGACAAACCAACTGCGAGGATATAACGCGTGATAGGTTCCCGATGACTCACCATTTATTCCCGTTTTGGGATAGAATTTCCAAGCCGATAAACTACCATCTGAAGGGGGTTGTGTCGAAAGAGCATAAGCCTGTTTTTTGCCCTTGGTTTCTTCATAAACACTAAACTGACACGCGGGTAAACTTTGGAAAATATGCTCACCGCCATCAATATGCCAAAGATTAAAATCACCTCGATGCGATCGCCCAATACAACCGGCCCCAAAGCCTCCCAAGGGCATACCATGATTGGGGCCATCATCGAGATTACTAGCATAACGAACGGTATAAGGATTATCCCAACCGAGGCCGATGGGACGTTTCCAAGTGTAAGGAGGAATAGAGTGTTGCTCTGTCATATTTCTAACTATTGACGAATAAAGTGGGTAAAAAACCAGAGAATCTCTGATAGAATCATTCCATAATAAAGTTTTTTCGCGTCAAAAAGTTAGCAATTTTTGTGCAGAGGTTCATCGGATATCCCCCATCTCAAATCTAACTAAATGCGCTAAGGTGTCGCCCCTTCGGTTGGAGCAAGGGGCAGGGAATTACAGCGAGAAAATAAATTGAATGTAGGGCATGGAGGGCGTGATCGCCCTTTCCTTTTCTCATTTAACTAATTCAATTTTATTTCTTGCATCGTAAGCCAGTCTTCTTTTTCTTCAAGTTTTTCAATATTTAACCCTTCTCGCTTTGCCTTATCCAGTGCATCTTGCATAATTTTTTCATACTGTTGGATTAATTCCCATTGAGAGCCAACCCTGCAAGTACCTGTATCTTTTTCAACTGATATGAATCCTATCTTTTTCATAGACCTTAGACATTTCTCTTTAAACTCTTGAGGAGATTGAAAATATTGAACTAGATGCCAGTGCTGATTTTTTAGTCGGTTGTATAATTCTTCGTCTTTAATAGCTTCTTCTCCAGCCAAAAAATTTAAAATTTCATGATTTAGATCGCTCATAACTAAAGGCATCACAGGTAACTCAACCCAATAAGTTTCTTTATTAGTATAACACACGCACTTTTCAGCCATTTCGTTGGCAGCTTGAACATAATAAAGACGACCTACTTCACCACCGGATAAACTCGCTGCTAATTGTAAAGCAAAGTTAATCACATTATTTCCACCTGTCAAATTCATCCATATTTCCTTTCCTTGTGCGCCAGTTCCCTTAGCAAGAGAAGCCACCACTTGAGCAACTCGCTTGAAAGTTTGTTCCTTTAAAATTTCTTTTGAACCTCTGCGCTCCACCTCACACCAAAAAATACATCCCGTCTTCCTTCCACTGATTTTAGACCATTCTTCTTTGAGAAGCGATTCTAAGAGTTTTTTCATAGGTTCTGGTTTTTCAAGTTTTGTATCAATTTGTCCTAAACGATTTTTTACATACTTTTCGGCATAGAAATTTCTGTCTCTACCATCAATAACTTCCCGTGTTGCAAAAAGAATGATAGCTTGAATATCACCAACTTTATCTCCCTTTTTTCTTTGTTCCTCTTCTCCTGATCGACTAAAGAAATACTGACCTTCATCTTCCCAGTTATTATAAATTTCTGCCAGATAAGAAATTGGCCCTGTGACTGCTCCAGGTGAAAGACCTAAACCCATCAGATGATAAACTCCCATAAGTACCCCCTATTTATCGACTAATCACTATTTTACCAAAACAATTTCTGTTTGTCCCATCCCTAAGCGAGTTTTCATTCCCGTCCCAGAAAATTTAGCATAGGAAATTAACAAATTTGCCACATTTGCGAGTAAAGGTTCCGTATTCCTTAAGATTTGTAATCTGATATTTCCTGTAAATCCATTGACATATCCCTGTGGCAGGGTGAATAAGTTGCTTTGAATTTTATGAGATTTGAGAGCGATCGCATCACTCAAGTAACTTAACAACTCATCACCACCCAGATATACAGGTGCAAAATAATTCCACCGCTCTAACCAACTACGAAACATTAAAAGCGGTATAGGTAAAGGTAAATAACTGCGTTGTTGAGCAAAAGTAGTAGGTGTGACAAACCTTAACTTAAATTGGTTCATCGGTTCTGGCTCCGTTGCCACTAAAGTTTGATAGAGATTTTCATAGCTGCTAATTTCATCTTCGCGGTTAACTACATTAAACTTAGCACCAAATAGCTCGATATATGGAGCAAGATCAAGGGTAGAAACTGCCTTGGATGCTCGTTCCTGCAATCCACAAAGGGATAACTTGTAAAACTCGTCAGAACTAAACGTCAAAAAGTCCTTAGAAACTGAATAAAAGCCTAAGATTCCCGAAAATGTTACAGAAGGAATTTGAGTTTCACCCATCGGCAAATTCATTCGTCTGTGCAAATCTTTCACCAATTCCAAGCCGTAAGCTTTTGGTAAAGTGGCTGGTTCTGAGAGTGTTAATGTCCAAGTAGAACGGATAAGCATAGAATTTATATTACTGTAAGGTTAACCCATCCTAAAGGTTGCTTAATTGGATTTCCTTGATTAGGGATTAATGCAGTACGTCGAGACTTAGGAGTTTCAGTGCTATTAGTTGGTTTTCCACAAGCGTCACGAATTTTTGCTCTAGTTGCTTCTTGAAAAAGCAAGTCTACTGTTGTCCCAGTCATTCCACTTCCCGATCCTAATCGAAGATTGTACGAGCAAGGATTGGCATAAAACTCGCGAACAGAACTAAAATTAAGATTAGGACTATCTGTAATGCTACTCCAGTATCTTTGTTCGTGTTCCCATTGATGTTGTGCAAACTCTTGACATATTTCTAAAATTCCCTGTACGGTTTTGAGTTTAGAAGGCAGCTGCATTCTTTGTTCATGCTGAAACTGATCAAGCATTGCTTTATCAATAACAATATAGCTCTCAGATTTTAAATTCCAAATCATTTCCAGGCAGTTATAAGCTTTTTTTGTAGCCATTCGCAGACCTTTACTTTCCTGAAAACTAGAGGTCAATACTTCAGCCACCACAGGTAAGTTTTCCTCAGTTTCATCGTCAATTAATAGGGGGATAGAGTCAGTTACCTTGATAGCTCTCAAAAAGTCAGTATTAGCAGTATCTGGCTTTCCAAAAGGTTGTTTGTAATCTGGTAGTTTAAGTTTAAAATTTGAGAATAAATAGCTATTAAAAGATAATTGAGATTCTGTTAACTTTTGATCATCCATAAATTTTTTATTCTTTTTTATTTGATCGGAAGACATAACAGTTGCTAACTGCTGTTCTATCTCACTCTTTTGTTTAGGTACTTGATGTTTAAGTAAGTAATAGGCAATAGCAGTTCTAATCGCTCCTTTAATTGATGAACCGGGAATATAAATTTCACCAAATCCATTCCGAATCATCGGTGCTATATCCCTAGCTATTAAACGATTTACCCACTTATTGCTAATAGCTGTATCAGGAATTATCGTCTCATTATCTAGCCATTTTTTTCCTAAAGCTTGATCGTAGAGTCTTTTAAGATCAGATAAAATTTTACCTATTAGCTTGACCTGATCTGCTGGTTGAGTTTCAATTACACGGATGTAATCTTGAGATAGTTGCTCGAACTGTTTTAAGAATTCTGACCTAGATTCTTGGGGTTTTCTAGCTTTCTGGATAGCTTTAGATTTTTGTATATTCTCAGGATTGTGTAAAACTTCAACCAAAGCAGTTAGATTAGGAAAATAGATATTACCATTTTCTTGAATATACTCAAAAAGATTCAAAGCGCCTGTTTCTCCTACACCGATATGCAGAAGAGGACTTGTTAGCTGAATACGTTTGTATTCATAGTTATTTTTTTTGTAATTATCCAGTTTATCTAAAGGAGAATGATTAAGATCGTTCATGGCAGTAACTCCGGTGGGTTAATAGGCAAACTAACACAAATACCACTGCGATAAATTGAATGATTACTTCTAAAATCATTCGGCGTAACATCAGCTAGTTCTCCTAAAGGGGGAACTCGTTTAGAAGGAATAGTGAAAACTGAACCTTCTGCAAACATCCATAAAGACTTTCGGCGCAGTTGACGACCAGAGAATGGGGAAGAAATCCAACCACTTCGTCTCAAAAGTTCGTACCTAGCTGCATCTCCAAGCAATCCATTGGGAAAACCTTGTTTAGGATCTTGCCAGTATAAGCTAATTAGACAGTAATGTGGATCAACTAAATTAGGTGGGTTCAAGATTTCTTGCCATGTATCATCTAAATCAGACCAATCAGGCTTAAATCGTCCCGCACCGCTAGACCGCTCTCCGCCAATTCCCTCTTCTCCGAGAAGCTCTAAAGCCATTTTGAGATTTTCTTGAATAGTTTCATCAAAACCTGGTGGAAAGTTAACTAAGAAGTATAATCCTGTGTGGTCTTCCGCTTCTGGTTCCCAATTGAATTTAACAAAACCAGTGTGATAAAGATTCGTTGCTCTAGTAATTCGATCTATCGTTACTTTAGGAACTAAAGCAATCTTAAAATTTTCACGATATTCAAACGTTCCCGCTTTATACAGTTCTGTCCTTTTATCGATTTCATATTTAGTCCTTGCTTGAGCGATATCTGTCAATTCATCAATGTCATTAGTTATGCCTTCCTCAGTTTGATACCAGCAATGCCAGACTTCTAAAGGCAAATAACTAAGTGATTCGTAAAGCTTTTTAATGTTCCAGTCATCGTCTTGGGGATATCCCTTGGGAAATACTAGAGGACGTGGCAGGTAGTAAGTATATTCATCTTCCTGCCAACGATAAATAAATGTGGAACTGATGCGAAAAGCTGATTGAGGATTTTGTTCATACTTATTGAGTATTTGACCTACTTCATTCTTCCCGAATAACTTCGCATAAGCACTCATCCAAGCACTAAAAAGCGTGTCAGAATGTACCCTTTCGCTGGTACATTCTAACCCAATTCCTAACTCACCAAAGTGGGCCAGGTTTCGACCAAAGTTTAATCTAACTAATTGCCAACACATAATGTTATTATCGACTGCTTTCGAGTAAAAGTTGCTGGAATTGTTGAGCGTTGTTTTCAAACAACTTTAAAAATTCCCTTGTGTTTGTTGGTGGGGTTGCCAATTCCTTATCAAAATCTTTACCACCTCCACGAATCTTTTGATAGTCGTGATAGCAAAGCTTGAAGTTATCAAATTTGACTTTGCCGTAACCCCGCGATCCACTGCCACCCAGGGCATCATCTTCTAAGATGGCAAGCGCGATCGCTAAATTTTCTAAATCTTCTATTGCTTGTTGATATTCAATTGTTAGACTATCACTTACTAAAGTTGTATTAACCTCTTCATTTCGTTCAATGCTATAAACCATTTCCAAATCAAATTTAGCTCCCTTGGGGACTCGCTCAAATTGTCTCGGAGTTGCTGCTGATGTAATTCTGTCTAGTCCATTCTCCCACTTCCGTTCAGTCATAAATAAACCAGTATTAATCTTTTTAAGTTCTTGCTCTGATTTTTCTTGTAAGTGGGAATCACGAACAATCAACCGAGCAGGTGCATTTCTACCCTTGACTTTGACGTATTCTTCACCATTCTCATCCTCTCGACCTTGATAATTATTTAGCTCTAAGATTTTTTTAGGTTTTTCTGGGTTAGGCGGAGTTATCCCATCAGCATCCGCATCTGTTTTTTTCACCCAAGTGTCTTTACCCGTTGAACCAAACAAGCGACTAAGTTGACAAGTACCAGCACCTTCATAGAAAATCAATAATCCTTTAGCTTGTGTATAACCATTAAGCAAGTCGTCACTTTCATAACGCCAAGTATCATTGGACTCTCGGTTAACGGGTTTATTCAAAAATCGCTCTAAAATAGATCGCAATTTACCTTTTAGGGAAGATCCCGGAATATAGGGATGTTCGGTAATAGGGTCACGAATAACCAGTTTATCAATTCCCCCAATATCCAGTTTTCCTTCTCCACCGCCAATCAGAAGTCCTGTTTTGACCTCAATAGTGCTTTTAATGTACAGCTTACCCAGCAAGCGTTTCTGTAAAATTTTTCCAGACATAACTACTCTCCTCCTGCGTATTTGTGATAGGCAATAATAGACTCAACCATTTGGAAAAAGCGCTCAAAATCTTCTGAATCTTGAACTTTATCTATAGCAGCATCCATAACCTCTTTCAAAGGTTTAACTTCAGACTTTTTAGCAGACGCATAAGCAATTTTTTGCTTGAGCAAGACTAACTCAGCATCAATTTTTGGAAAATCAGAAATCAATATAGCTGCATCTCCTCCTTTATCTTTTATTTTTAAATTAAGCTCAAGCTTTATATTGTTTACCGTATCCAAAAATTTTCGGATTTGATTAGTTTTTAAACCTCCTTCTTTCAAGAATTGTCCAAAAGCTTCCATGTCTTTGACTAAATTGCGAATCGGATAAGATTTTAGTGTTCTTTTTGCCGGATCTGGATCTGTGATAGTTATTACTATTTTTCTGGTTATATTTGCCATTGTATCAATTAAGATAGTTAAAGTGTCGAAATCTTTTATATCTGGCACTCTTTCAATAGCTGCATCTAAAACTTTCTTAAGATTTTTGACTGTTTCATTCTCACTAGCATAAGATTGGAGTTTTCTTGACAAAGATGGTAGCTTTGGTTGAATTTTTGACCATTGTTTTTCCCTTTTGAGGTGATTAATTTCCTTGAGCAAGTCACTAACATGAGTGGTTGTTAATCCATGTTCCCAGAAAAGTCCTCCTAAATTTTCTGCGTCTCTAAAATCTTTAAACTCTTTGAGAGTTCCAGGTTTTCCTGTGCGATCGCACAAGTTTTGGATCTTAGTGACAAGTTTATTAGTATTGACACGAACTTTTTCAAATTTGATTTCAGTCATAATTTTATTTGTTGCTGAATGCTTTTCTCAAGTGCGATCGCTTTCAATTAAGCTTGCAATACCTGTTCCACAGTTAACGCCAATTCTGGGAAAGTCTGAGAAACAATTCTCTCATTTCCTCTAAACTCTACCTGTTCATAAAATCCCTCCACTAAGGTCAAAACAGTAACTTTTTGCTCCGTTGGATCGACAATCCAATATTCAGGAATGCCTACCACACTATACTCAGAACGCTTAAACCGATAATCTCTAGTTTTTGATTCTGGACTAACAATCTCTACGGCTATTATAGCTGATTCCATAACAGCAGATACATCTAAATTGGATATTTCTTCTGGGTTAATCACACAAATCTCGGGAATTCTAGAACGATTAACCGCCGTTCTTACCCCAATCCCTGATAAAGTTCTCCAAGGTAAACTAAGCTGTCTAATTTGTGCGCCAAACGCATCCGTCAAAAAGCTAATTATAAACGCATGACGAAATGTGGGCGGATTCATTAGTATTAATTCTCCTTCTTCCCATTCATAGCGGTTATCTGTACCATCGTTATATGTCAGGTATTCTTCAAAAGTAAGTTTGGTTTTAGTCGTTGTTTGAATCATGGCTTTCCTTGCGTTTGAGTAATTCAATCCAAGTCGCGATCGCGCGAAAATAAGGTGCATTATATGGACTCTTTAATGAAGTGCGAAACGCCTCATCATCTAGCACATTTTTGGGAAGTCCCGCCAAAGTATAGGCAATTTTGGGCAAATGTAGGTAATAGCGAATATCTCGCTCTTGATCTGGATACTCTCGGTTTTTGCGTTTTTGTTCAATCTCCTTAATCATTTGGTTTTGAATTTGAGCCGTAGCCAGTAAGTTTCTCACAAAACTACGCGAGTAATTCCCATCTATATTGTACAACTTTTCCACAAAAGGTAGGATACCGAATAAGCTAGGGAAATTTTCTGAACTTAGATAGGTTCTAATTTGTTCATCAATCACTTTTGATTTATAAGTCCCTAACCATTCATCCCATTTAAACACCTCCCCAAATAATCCTAAACTATCTCGACCATTTCCTTTAGCATTTTTCTCAGCTTCCCCCGATTCATCTGCTGCTTGATAAAGCGGAAATTTGACATCAGCAAGGCTGATTCCACCAGAGAGAGTAATATCAGGATTATAACCTGTATATGCTCGAAATGCCTGATAGACATCAAAGGCAAATTCGACAACCTCATTCCAAGTACCGCTAATAAATAAGTCGTCACCTCCGGCATAAATGAACAGTAAATTATTTCTAGGCTGGTTAGTTAATCCGGTAACAGTTTGTAACTTTTCAAAAAAGTATTTATGGCGGTCTTTAGCAAGCTGATTGAGATGAACTTTAAAGAAATAGGTCATTAGGCGAGATAGTCCCGCTATTCTTGGTAAGTTTTGAATTGTCTTTTTTTCAAGACCTTTAGCAAAAATTTTACCCAGGTTGTCTACATCCATTCGCAAGTAACCAACTCGCTTAATCCCTTCAGAATCAGAATTTTCCGCAAATTCCTCAGCACGCATTGTCTTACCAGGTTCTTTTTTACTTTCTTTTGCATAGTTACCTAAAAACAAAGGTGCAACTTTGCGAAAGTGACGAAACTGATAGTGTTCTATTGTCCAATCATTGACCAACAATGCTGTATCTGGATCTTTGATGATTTGTTTCCATTTATCACAGATATGGTAATAAACCTTTCCGGTGCGTAACTCAAAAATAATTGGATCGGGATCTACACCTTTTATTTTCTCCTCTTTAGAGCGAATAATTGCTTTAACTTTTAACAACTCACCTCCCAAGTTAAACATCTCTCGACAAATGGGACAAGCATCAACAGAATCAGGCTCTTGGGGATTCAACGGTTTTAAATCGGTTGTATCATCTCGATGACATACACGGCATTTTTGCTCGTAACTTGTCTTGTAGTCGAGCAAATCACTAATCTGATCAATAAATTTTCTTGACTTTTGCTTATTAACTTCTTTGATAACATTATTCCAATTTTCTGCAAAATCAGTTGTTGCGACTTGTGAAACTGGAAAAAAATGATAAGCCAGTGCTAAAAAGATTTTTCCTTGAAATTTGTGATAAAGCAATTCCTTGAAATAAGTTTTAATCTCTTTAATTTGCTTCTCTGTCTGATCAGTTTTAGGCGCTAATAAATAAAGATTGCCTCCTCCAGCATAGATAACACTGGTACGCGGTAAATTTAATTTCTCTAAAAGCTGTTGTACAATTTCCTCCGCGACTAATTCCAGATAAAAACTTCTCGCTCTCAAAGACTTAAGCGCACCATCAGAAGAAATTGTGTAAATAAACTTTTGAATCCCCGATAAATCTCCTGCTACTAAACAAATCTGTTCCGATGTATTATTCACTAACGCCGCGGCAACGGCAGCAGTAGAACGAGCCATGTCAATCAGTGCCACATCACGATCACGAAAACTCAAACAGGAACCATATTTTTCAACAATTAAAGTGAGGAGTGATAAATTTTGCCAATCTTCTTGTTGGAAATTTTCTAGCTCTTTTTTGACACAGTTTTGATACTCAGTTAAAGCTGGTTCTTCTTCCACGGGATAGGGAATAACTGGATCAACATCACCAATTTTTCTCGCGGGACAGTAATATTTTTTGCGGTTATTATCCTCGGAAAGCTTTACTCCATCAAATATTAATTGCAATGAATCGATGTTTTCATGGTTTTTCTGAGACCAATCAAGGACTTTTTTGGCTTTTTCCACTGTTTGAGCTACTAATTCAGAGGTTGAACGTTCGAGCTTGGGTAACGGAGCTTCTGCCCAATCTCCTAAAATTGTTACCGCGTCTTGCATCACTTGTAATGCAGCTTTTTCAGATGCAGTCATTGAATTTTCCTTCCTAAATGAACGACAAAATTTAAAGTTCGATCGCGTCTTTCCACCTTTCCCGCCAGTAATACTTTCCTGAAGGGGGCCGTCCCCAAAGCACGGTTGTCATCCTTCCCCCCTCAATCACTAAGCACGATTAATCGATTAAATCCCCCAATTTATAGGCCGGATTGTGACTAATACACACAACATATTTGCTCGTCCCCCTTGCGCCAATCTTCGGATCAAAAACCGCGATCGCGCCATACAAGTGACTCACTTTATGTGCAATGACATAGCACACGGGTAGAGAAGCCGGGCCATTAATCTTAAGCAGGGAGCCCCCAGCAAGCTCTCCCGTTTCCGTCATTTTCTCCAAGCACTCCGCGGCATCCCGCACAATTTGGTCATTAGTCGCGGGTTCTCCAAAACTCACTTTGAGAATGTCGCCCTCTAGTTTTATGTTGTAAGTAGTCATGCCTTTAAATACCTTCAAAAAAACCTATTTCCATAACGTATCTTACACCCTTCACATCCTCGAACACTCCCCAGAATAAGTAGGGACACGGCAGTGCCGTGTCCCTACTTATTCTTATTCAGGCACAAAGCGCGATCGCCCTGCAAGCACTCCTTTAAAAGTCGTGGCAAGCAACGTCCTCAATTTCATTGATTCCCCACATTATTGATTGAGATCGATAATTATACTTATTATTTATCTTGTGATTTCTCTCATTTTTTACCTGCCATGAAATAGCAAAAAAATGCTCATTAAATATCAAATAGTCTCAAGTATTTTCCATAAATTAAATTTCTATCTATCTTGCGATAAAGCATCACCCCAAAAGTCAAAAATCAGACAATTACTAATCGACATTAATCGGCAATCTAGGGTTTAATAGTCAATCTCGGGCTGGTTTTTATCCACCAAGGAGCAACCGCGAGTCATTGACAATCACAAAGAGGGTAGGCATAGCCTACCCGGATTTTCTAATGGGGAGATAAATTTTTCACAGCCTTAGTGAGACGTTGTAAATAAGGTTTAATGATCTCTCGATTTTGCTGTTCTAAACCAATCACTTGTTCTTGTAATTGTTGAATTTGACTTGCTAAGGAAGTTAAGTCTATTTCCTGTTCTTCGTCGTTGACAGTACCATGTAATTGATTAATTGCCCCTTTAATTGAACTTAAATCACTTGTTTCATCCCACCGTTGTTGTAAATCTTGGGTAATATTTTTGAGTTCGGCGAGGGCTTCATCAACGATTAAAAATCGCACATTTATGTTTTCCCAATCATCTTTACGGAGGACGGTACTATCTAAACGTTCCGTCACCCGTTGTAATTGGGAAATCGCATCAGTAATGGGAGATAAATCAAGGGTTTCTGCGGGTGAGAGCGCGGGGTATATGTCAGGGGAAGAGTCAGGAAGGGATTGATTTAATTGCTGATGGAAAGACTGAATGACGTTATGAATGTCCGCGATCTCGGAAGTAATGTATAGTCGAGTGTGTTCCTGAAAGCGTTGACGATTGACGAGGTTAAGCGCTGCTGCTACGGTTAAGGGTGCAGCCGCGTAGAGAATTTTTCCCGATATTGCCGCGACAAGGGAACCAAGCACCGATACAGCAACAGTGCCATATTCCGCCAATTCTAGGGTATCGCGTTGGCTCAGGAGATTGTTTAAATTTTTGAGGGGGGAGTCCTCGATATTCTGCATGGCTTCATCCTCTGGTAGGGGGCATTAGGCACATGATAGGAGATTTCAGGAGCCTCGGATATCCCTATTTTTCTAGGTATCTCCTGCGCTCCCACTTCTGTATGCCATCTAACTTTGATAATAAAGCCCGATCGCGCTCTCCCAGAAAATGATTAAAACCTATAAAAACCATAAAAAACCCTGGTTAATATCAAAAAACCAGGGTAAATAATTAACGGTGTGTAGAGAGAGAGAAAAAACTTAAAGTTTCGCGAATTCACTAGAATCATTCGTAAAATAAATATGACCTAAAGTTTGACCATTATAAGTGCGCTTCGTCATGCGCCAACCGGGTTCGAGATTAATTTTCATAATGCCATCAGTAATACCACCCGTGTGACCAATTACTAGGCGTTGTGCAAAGGGATTACGACGATTTGTACCTACTAATACCATATCCCCATTCACTTTTTGTAAACTGAGAGTATATTGCATTCCTACATCTTTACCCGCGAGGCGAATCGAGTAACCATTACTATCGGTAGCACGGCCGCAAATTCCGGTAAAGTTAAATTTTAATAAAAGGGGGTCAACGGTGGCGGGTGTACCACCGGTTTCTTGCCAGCAAGCCCGTTGATTAGAAACTTGTTCTAATATCATTAAATTTTGAGATTTGCCGCGAGCAATGGGTACTGAAATCGCGATAAATTTGTTTTGATCAACTTCTTTTTGTCCAAATAAAACCGGTGATTTTGGTGTCACAACGCTTGGTGCGGGAGCTTTCGTTACTGGAGTTTTCGGTGTCAAAGTCGCGCCAAAAGCAGGAGCTAAAGTGATAAAAGAGCCGATTAAAGTAGTAGCAAGACTAGCAATAGCCGCAAGACGAGTGGTAGATTTCATGGCGTTTGTTTCCTGTGATTTGTATTTATTTGCTTATGACTCTATTCAACCTTGATATACTCAGAACGCGATAGGGCATTGTCCTACTTTGCAGATTGTCTGTATAATCACTCCCACAAGGTGTGAAAACCGTTAACATTTCAGTGAAAGACTGTTCCAGTGTCCCAACTGGCCCAGAAAATTGATTAAAACCATTCAGAAACAACCCATGACTACAACTCTCAATCTTCTGTCACCTCTACAACTGGGCCCCTACGAACTCCCTAACCGTCTTGTCATGGCTCCCTTAACCCGTAACCGTGCCAGTGTCGGTAATATCCCCAATGAGCTCAACGCGACTTATTACGGGCAACGTGCTTCCGCGGGACTTATTATTTCAGAAGCGACTCAAATTTCCCCCCAAGGTTTGGGTTATCCCATGACTCCGGGTATTCATAGTGCGGAGCAAGTTACCGGATGGCAACTGGTAACGAACGCGGTACATGAGAAGGGGGGGCGGATCTTTTTGCAATTGTGGCACGTTGGACGTATTTCTCACCCCTCTTTACAACCGGATGGGGCTTTACCTGTTGCTCCTAGTGCGATACGCCCTGAAGGAATGGCCGCGACTTTCTCCGGGGAACAACCCTTTGTTACGCCCCGTGCTTTAGAAATTGATGAGATTCCGGGTATTATTGAACAATATCGGGCCGCCGCGAAAAATGCTTTAGCCGCGGGTTTTGATGGTGTGGAAATTCATAGCGCGAATGGTTATTTACTTGATCAATTTCTTCAAGATAAAACTAATCAACGTACTGATATTTATGGAGGTGCGATCGAGAATCGCGCTCGTTTATTGATGGAAGTAACGGAAGCTGTGACGACTATTTGGGGGGCAGATCGAGTAGGAGTACGTCTTTCTCCTAGTGGTGCATTTAATGATATATCTGACTCTAATCCGAAAGCTTTATTTACTTATGTCGTCAATGCTCTTAATGATTTTGGATTAGCTTACCTTCATTTAGTTGAACCGAGAGTTAATGCAGACGCGTTAAAGAATTGGGCTAGTTATGCGGGTACACCTGAACCGGAAGAAGGGTTAACTTGTGGTTATTTTCGTTCGATTTTCCGGGGGATTATCATATCATCGGGCGGTTATACTCGTGATCTAGCTAATAGCGCGATCGCGTCAGCAAAGGCGGATTTAATTGCCTTTGGGCGATTATATATTTCTAATCCCGATTTAGCGGAAAGGTTCGCGCTCAATGCACCATTGAATCCTTACGATCGCGATCGTTTTTACGGTGGAGATGAAAAAGGTTATACGGATTATCCCACATTGAATCAGAAATAAAGTTGATTTGACCCCCAGCCGAGGTTCGGGGGTCCATCAGTCTCCCTATGTTAATTTCGCTTTATTCTCCCTCTTTTTTTATCTTTAGTTCTTTAAGTATTATTACTCATCGTTTTTTTGAGATGCTCCCAAAAAAACCAGGTAACTTTTGCGAAACCTGGTTTCTCTATTCCCTGTAAATCACCTTTTACCATTCTTAACTGACAAAGGGAGAATTAGCACAAAACTCTTTATAATCATCCTCAACAATGAGTGCATAGGATTTGGCATAATCTAATAAATCTTTATGCCAACTGGTATCTTCAGCAAAAGCAATTAAATCATCAATAGTTGCCGATCCTTGTCGCCCACTACTGCGTAATTGTCCCCAAGCTGTCACTTGTCCCATTGTCCGAATTACCTTATCAAATCGCTTAAATTTACCTTCAGACGCGGCTAAATCGACCTTATCTTGTGTTGGTTGAAGTTCCCGTAATAGATAAGATTTTCCCTCTAATTCCAGAGTCGCTAATAACGCGGGAGATGCGGCTTGTACCCATTTTTGCAATTTTTGTACCCTTTCGGAGTTATTCTTCCATTGCGGTTGAGGAAGCTGAAAATAAGGATTAAGCGCGGGATTAGGTTGTTCTTTCATATCTAACAAATAATTGCGATTGGGTGAACCTTTCCCCTCTACTAAGATCGCGTAACGATTTACTCCTAAACTTCCCGTTCCCGCGATCCGAAATGCTACATCTAACACCTTAAAAAATTTAGGACTTGGTTGTTTTTGCGCCCAATTTTCGATAAATTCCTTGATTTCTTCTTTCTGTTTTTTCGCAATTTTTCGCAATTTTTCATTAATGATAAATTGTCGTTTTTTATCAACGACTGTCGTCCGTTTATTCAGAAATTCTTCACGATCGCGGTCTTTCAAACTTTTAATTAAATCAGCAACAAGTCCTTCTGCCGTATCATTTTCTACGGGACGTGCTTGACCGGTTTTTAACGCGGTTATATAAGCATCAAGAAAAGATTGACATAGTTTATGCCCATCTTCTTTTGTAATTTTGAAGGAATCGGAGGCAACAATAAGACTGGTTAAAAATCTAGCTAAATCCCAAGTAGAAGGAGCCAAACCACCTTCATCAAAATCATTAATTCCAAAATAAATTTGGCGATCATCTCCCTTATAACACCCAAAATTCTCTAAGTGTAAATCCCCAGTAATCCAAACAGCAGGAGCCTTATTTAAGACAGAATCTTTAGGCCAATCTTCATAAAAAAGGTGACTGGTTCCCCGCAAAAAGATAAAGGGACTTTGGCGAAGGGCTTGATATTTGAGAGGTAAAATTTCTGTAATTCGTCCCTGATTGAACTTTTCAATCCGATTGACAATATCTCGATTACTCATTATTTTCTGTTTTTTTCAGAAACTTCGCCTTTGAGAATAACCTGTAAACTCTTCAATGTCAATTAGGTAAAAACATTAATTATTTTTTATTTTGAGATGTCAGAGAAGGGAGCAGTTTAGGATAAAGTCACAGAGAAAACAGAAAAAAATCGGCTTATCGTACAAATCCTTAACAGTTTTGCTGTGACTCGTTCACAGGTCTATGATAATATAGGCTCGGAGTCTTACTAAACAGACACTATTGTTATCTATAGAAAGGGAGCATTTCCAATGGCACTGAAAATTGTAGAAAGTTTTGATGGGAGTTTTACCCTTGAAGTTAATGAGAAAGCTGAATTATTTGCTTTATTAACAAATCCGGGCTTTCTGGAACAATTAAAAGAACAAGTGAAAGCCGATCGCGTAGAATTTACGGAATTATTATTTCAACCAGTCCCCTATTGTACCGCGACACCGAAAGGAATGCCAACGGAATTTGAACCCTATCATAATTCTCCTGATTACATTATTATCAATGTCCCTCCTAATTTCATGTTTAAAGCCAAAATATTTAAACCCAGTCGTCTCTGTGCTATTTATCGTATTTTGCCAAATTCATAAGATAATTAGCCTAAATTCCGTGATTTTATCACCGCGATAGATAAAAGGACACGGCAATGCCGTGTCCCTACCCATTATACCTGTAGGGACACGGCACTGCCGTGTCCCTAACCCCTGTGAAGCTTTCCCTTAATTTAACTTCAAAGAAAAAAAATGACTGATATTCCCTCTTTGGCTAGTTTACAATTCATCTCTTATCTTGACACAGAAGGTAAAGTTACCACGATCGCGCAAGGTAAAATCGGCGTTTATGCCATTTTCGATGAAGAAAAAGTCTTGCAATATGTGGGTTATTCCCGTGATATTTACTTAAGTTTAAAACAGCATTTGGCCCGTGAATGTCAAGGCTGTTACTGGTTAAAGATAAAAACCATTGACAAACCGAGTCGGACAATTTTAGAGGCGATTCGAGAGAGTTGGATTGCCGAAAATGGTGCGACACCTGTGGGTAATGACGTGGAGGCAAAAAAATGGAATGAACCGATCGATGTCAAATTAGTAATGACGGCAGAAGAAAAAGTAAAATTAGAAACAGCCCTAGATGAATTCACCCAGGAAAAAGTGTTAAAAAATGTCGCGAGACGCGTGGAATCAGAAATTTTAGAGATTCTCAAATCACGGGGGGTAACGGAGGAAATTCGTTTTAATCCCAAGTTGAAAAGTCAGGGTTTATTAGATTTAAAATGAGAAGTATTTTCGGGGATATTGTCACTTGAGGAAAAACGGGATCTGGGTACAGGAGACAGAAAAAGGGAGCATCTCACATTGGCAAAAAAAACTGTAGTGGGAGCGGAGAGCTCCCTAGGCAGATCCCTAAGCCGCGAGACGTTTGTGCTACGCACAGGCTACGCCAACCCACTACTTATTTACAAAAATGGGATGCTCCCAGAAAAAACAGACAGATGTTTAATTTGGCTTCGTTTTATGTCAAACTGAAGATATCAAAAGAAGCAGCGCCCAGAAAGAGGTAAATCGAGAATGGCTACAAGTCGTCGTGTCTCTCGCGTCGCGTCTCTCATCAAGCGGGAAGTCAGCCAAATGTTGCTTAACGGCATCAAAGATGACCGAGTGGGCATGGGAATGGTTAGCATTACTGATGTCGATGTGTCAGGCGACCTTCAACACGCCAAAATCTTTGTGAGTATCTATGGTACCGATGAAGCTAAGTCCGAAACAATGGCGGGGTTAAAGTCTGCTACTGGTTATGTCCGTAGTGAATTGGGTCATCGAATGCAGTTGCGTCGTACCCCTGAAGTGGTTTTTCTCGAAGACCGCTCTCTGGAACGGGGCGATCGTATGATTACTTTACTTAATCGTATTTCCCAAGAGCGTCACGTCAAAGAGGATGATGAACTCGATGATGTCGGGACCCTCGACGAAGATTAATTCCCTAGAGACGTTCCCCATGAACGTCTCTCCACTATTCCCCTATCGATACCCGCACATTGTCAATGATTGAATCTCTGTCTTTAGAAGAACTGGTCGCGCAAATGGTGGTGGTAAGAGCCTCTGGCTATCTCTGTGACCATCAAATTCGTTATCCCGCGTGGGAACCAAAGGCCAGTCAGTTACAACATTGGTTACAAGATTTGGGAGTGGGAGGGGTTCTTTTGGTGGGCGGAAGTGCCGCGGAATTGACTTTGCGCTCCCAGCAACTTCAGTCTTGGGCAAAATATCCTTTACTTTTGGCGGCTGATATTGAGGAGGGTGTGGGTCAACGCTTCCCTGGGGCGACTTGGTTTCCTCCCCCAATGGCCATTGGCGCGATCGCGAAGAAAAATCTGACTAAAGCTCTCCATTATGCCCAAGAAATGGGGGCCTGTACCGCGAAAGAGGCTTTAGCGATTGGTCTTAATTGGATACTGGCTCCTGTTGTTGATGTTAATAATAATCCTGATAATCCTGTTATAAATGTCCGCTCTTTTGGGGATAATCCTAAGTTAGTGGGTCAGTTGGCTTCCGCGTTTATTGACGGCTCCCATAAATATCCGGTTTTAACTACCGCGAAACATTTTCCGGGACACGGTGATACGGCTGTTGATTCTCATATAGAATTACCTGTTTTACCTCACTCGGCCGAACGTCTTGAGGAGATAGAATTACCTCCCTTTAAAGACGCGATCGCGTCGGGAGTTGATGCGGTAATGACGGCTCATCTCCTCATTTCTGCCTGGGATACGACAAATCCCGCGACTTTATCTCATCCGATTTTAACGGGGCAATTACGGCAAAATTTGGGTTTTGAGGGATTAATTGTTACTGATGCTTTAGTGATGGGCGCGATTCAAAATCAATATGGTATTGATGAAGCTCCCATTTTAGCCGTGGAAGCGGGTGCTGATATTATTTTAATGCCCGTTGATCCTGAAGTCGCGATTGAATCTGTCTGTAATGCGGTGAAAGAGGGTCGTATTTCCCTAGAGCGCATTAAAGAGTCCGTAAAACGGATCTGGGAAGCTAAGGCTAAGGTGGGTTTATCCTTACAAAAAAACTTAGAAAGCAATTTAGAAACTCAGACAACTTCTCCTCTGTGTCTTCGCGCTCCCTTGTTTGATCTTCCTTATGGTGAGACTACCTCCGAGGAGATTTTGCGAGACTCCCTGCGTGTGGGCGGTTTTGTTCCTTGGAAATATAATAAAACATCCGGTATTAAGTATTTGCGTAATCTCATTCTCATTGATGACGCGATCGGACGTGAGTTTTTAATCCATCAGGCTCCCGCGATACGGTTTCCTGAGAAATTAGGTTTTCAATTGCAAATAATCGATCGTCATACCCGACTAATTCCTGATATGACGGAACACTCCGAAGACTTATACCCCACTTTATTACAAGTGTTTATTCGGGGTAATCCCTTTCGTGGCAATGCCGATATCATCCAAGCCGCCCAAGATTGGTTAAAGAAATTATTAAGGACTGGGGAATTACAAGCCACGGTTATTTATGGTAGTCCTTATCTTTTAGACTCCTTTGTCCCCCTTTTCCCCCAAGGTTTCCCCTATGTATTTTCTTACGGACAAATGCCTAGGGCTCAAGCGATCGCGCTCAAAACCCTTTTTAATCTGGAACCATAATATCTGTTTTTCTTTTTTGTTTTAAAGAGACCGTCCTCTCAACGGTTTTTCTCGGTAGGGACACGGCAATGCCGTGTCCCTGTTTGTATTGATATGATGAGAGTGTCTACTCTAGTGTCTATGCGTCTTTTGTGAAGAATTGATGCAAATTGTGAACTTGGCCAAAGAAATTTGTATCTGGATATACTGACAAAAAAAATTTTCCTGTTACGCGAATATCGTTTATACTACTTATAGTGCTGTTATTCAGGTACCAAGACGAGGGCACAACTATGCTTCAAACTACTGTCAGATATTCATTAGATGTAATTCAAGATGAGGCCCGCCATCTCGTAGAAGATGGGCTGATCAGTCGCCAACAACCCATCTACACGCTCTGTCAGTTCATTCCACCTCGTGAATGGGCCTGCATTGAGTGTGAATTAGAAAAATGTGACTTCTTACTCAGAGATCGAATTGGGGATCTCCTTGGTTCAGAAAAATGGGACAATGACTAATTGATCATTGCTAGTTGTCATCGAAGTCCAGAACCTAAGAGACTTCATAAAAAAAAGTAAAAAAGTCTAAAGTTATAAACGGTTCAAAATAGCACCAGAATTTTCTGCCCACAATTTTTGTCATTCAATTTAAAGCACCGTCAGTTGTACGGTGGAGTCTTGAATTTCTTTTTGGGGCCTGAGTTGATCTCAGGTGTTGGTTTTGTCACCGTTGGAGTTTGAAAAAAGTCTTCAGCTTCAGTAATTAATCGGGGGCTGTGAGAACCATTGTAGATTCTAACAATTTTGTAACGTAACTTCAAACAAAATTAAAAATACTGGACGGGTTATATTTTAGCCCGTCCAGTATTAATTTTTGTGTCCATAATTCTAGGGAATTATTGTATAGCAACCGCGAGGGCGGTTAGGACATTCTTAATTGCACAAACCCTTGATTTTATGGCTTCTTCCTTCTTCCTTTGTGCCTTTGTGCCTTTGTGGTTAATTAATTCTTCCTTCTTCCTTCTTCCTTCTTCCTTCTTCCTTCTTCCTTCTTCCTTCTTCCTTCTTCCTTCTTCCTTCTTCCTTCTTCCTTCTTCCTTCTTCCTTCTTCCTTCTTCCTTCTGTTATACTTGTTCGAGGTATAGGTTAATGTCTTCGATCAGACGGGTTAATTCCGCTTGGGTACTAATGCGAATGCGATCGTCGCGGAGGGTGATCCACACTTTAGCCGCGAAGGGGCTGGCACAAATATTAGGATTACAGAAAATCTCTAAAAAGATATCCCCGGTATAACGATACTCCATTGATTTTTGGGGTGTCGGTTTCTCACCACTGGCTTTAGACGCGATCGCCTTAAGACTATTCATCAAGGCAGAAATTTGGGTTTGTAATTCCCGCGCCCCTTGGGGGGTGAAGCTAAAAGAAATAGAGCCTTCAATTAAATTGAGGGTAAGTTGTGCCTGAGACATGGGGTATAAAATATAACATATTCTTCCTTCATCCTAAAAGATTGTGTCCCCTTGTGGCGGAAATTTTGATCAAATTTCACGATCGCGCCATTTTGGGTTTAAACTGATTCTTGATAAGTTAAATTAATTCATCCATTAAATATATCTCTCCAGAAAAGCAACTCTTAAACAGGCATTTTGCCTGTTTCACAATACTTATAGGATAGTTCTAATTTGTATTAATCGAGTGTCATGGACTGTTATAAATATATTTAGACATTTCCAACAACTATTGTGGCCCAGGCATCTTGCCTGGGATTGAGATGATTTTTGGGAGATGTGTATTAATATCTCAAAAATCCTGATCATTTGAAGAAAATTAGGGGAGGATTTATGATAGTTGATAATCGTGCCGAAGTGCGTAAAGTGTTGCTCATCACCCTGGTGCTTAATATTGTGGTATTAGCAATTAAAGCTGTGGTGGGGTGGTTAACGGGTTCATTAAGTTTATTAGCTGACGCGTTACATAGTATTACGGATAGCGCGAATAATATTTTAGGGTTAGTGACGAATCATTTTGCCGCGCCGGAACCCGATCGCGATCATCCCTATGGACATCAAAAATTTGACGCGTTAGGCGCCTTAGGAATCGCGATGTTTTTAGGAATTGCTTGTTTTGAAATTATTAGTGGTGCGGTGGAGCGGATTTTCAAAGGGGGAACCCCCGTTAAAATTTCCCCCGCGGAATTATGGATCTTATTAATTGTGTTAGGAATTAATATTTTTGTCACTTATTATGAGCGCGATCGGGGTAAAAAATTAGGGAGTGCGATTTTAGTCGCGGATGCCCAACATACGATGAGTGATGTTTGGGTAACGATCACCGTGATCGCAGGGTTAATTGGGATTTGGCAAGGCAATATTTTTAAGATTCCCTATGTGCAATGGTTAGATGTGATTTTAGCTTTTCCTGTGGGGTTATTGGTGTTTAAAAGTGGTTGGGAAGTATTAACCGATAATTTGCCTTGGTTAGTGGATCAAATGGCGATCGCGCCCGAAGCTATACACCAAATCGCGATCGAAGTACCCGGAGTAATGAATTGCCATGATATCGCGTCTCGTGGGATAATCGGCCGTCAAGTGTTTATAGAAATGCACATGATAGTTGAAGCGTCCGATGTAGAAACTGCCCATAAAATTACAGAAGAAGTAGAAGCAAGATTAGAAGCAAGATTTAATCCCGTGCGAGTGTTAATTCATATTGAGCCACCGGATTATAAGTCAGAAAAAATCAGTTTTGATGACGGGAATAATAGCAAAAATACTCAGAAAAAACAGACCCAAAAAACCACTGAAATTTAATAAAGTAGTGCAGGCATCTTGCCTGCTTTCCCTCTCAAGGGTTCCCCGAAAAACCAAATACTCAAGTTATTTAATTTCCATTCCAGATCCCCCAAAACGCGCTTATCCCAATGTTTTAAACAACTACTTCAACTCTGAATATAACAGCTTGACAGCAACAATAGCATACTGAACCTCTCGGCGATACGTCGAGACAGCGCGTGAATGGCTTAAGGGGTTCAAGACAGTTCTAATGGCTTTATCAATAGCACTAGCTGTTTTGGGAGTAACATAGGCTACTGTAGTACCTTTGCGTTGAAATTTTTTAACCTCCGTCCAGATTTCATCTGCTTTGAGATTTTTCGGTTTATCTCGGTAGGGAATAGGAACACTATATTTATTGCAAAAAAATTTCAGAATTGCTTCATAGGCACTACGGGTGTAAACTGCGGCTGCCTTGAAGTCATTCTCTTGGTAATATTTTTCTGCTCTTTTGATGTATTCATCTCTACCTTTGCTTCTTTCGGCAAAAATCGGTAGTTCTAATTCAGCATCATCAGCGCAATAAAATTCAAAAGCCTTCCAGTTCGTTTTGTCTGACTCAACAAAATGTTCGCAAAGAATTTCAAACCATTCTCGATCATAAGTCATCAGAAAGATTTGATAGTGGGTGAAGTGATTATCAATGATATCTATAATGGGTAGTCTATTTGCCATATCCAAGCCAATCAAAACATCATCTAGGACAAGAATTGCTAAATCGCCAGCAGGCAAAGGTTTAAGTTTGAGGGCTGCTATAGCCTTTCTCAGAAAGATGAGGTGCAATAACAGCAGTGAGTAAACCAGTTCCAAAGATTTTCTGATGTAACTTGCTCGAAGGCAAACTCTATCGCTTTTCCTAATTCTTGATAGTTCGTTGTCT
>Ga0209175_10000037_pt1 | contig 96329 bp, 74 predicted proteins | sample JI91814C2DNA_FD_187506 | JGI IMG/M metagenome (GOLD analysis project Ga0209175, IMG submission 187506) | Wastewater effluent complex algal communities from Wisconsin, to seasonally profile nutrient transformation and Carbon sequestration -... | ecosystem: Engineered > WWTP > Effluent > Algae...
GTGGCTGGCGCTTGCCGGCGACAATGAGCCCTGTCTCGACAGCGCTGAACTGCCGCTGCGCCTCGGCAGACTGCCGCTGGCGGCTCTCGACTTCTCGCCGCAGAAGCAGGCTCGCCTCGGCAGTTTTGGCGCGCGCCTGCTTGCTGACGTGCTTTGTCTGCCCCGCGCAGGCCTGGCACGTCGACTCGGCCCCGCTTTTGTCGCTGATCTGGCGCGTGCGCTCGGCGATTTCCCTGACCCGCGGGCGCGCTTTGTTTTTCCGGAGCGCTTTGTCGAGCGGCTGGAGCTGCCGATGCGGACTGATAATGCGATCGCTCTCGGTTTTGCCGGGCGCCGCCTGGTCGCCAGCTTGTGTGGCTGGCTTGCTGCCCGCGCTGAGGGAGTCAGTGAATGCCGCTTCGAGTTTGTGCACGAACGTTCCACGAAGCAGCGATCGGCCACTGTTCTGGCCCTCGCTTTCAGCACTGCCACGCGCGATCCCGAACGGATCTCCCGGGTGCTTATCGAGCGCCTGCAGCGGCTCGAACTGCCCGCCGCTGTCGACGCGATCCGCTTGCGAGCCGAGGCGCCGGAGGCGCTGCCAGGACGTACGAGGAGCCTGTTCGGTGAGCATGGTGAAGGCGCTGGTGGTGATTCGGTGGCAGCGCTGGTCGAGCGCCTGCAGGCGCGTCTTGGCAGCGGGAGCGTGCATGTGCTTGCGGTTGTGGCCGAGCACCGCCCGGAGAACGCCTCGCGACGAGTCGCCCCCGCCCTGCTGGCCGGAGAGAAAATAGCGACGAAGTTGTTTGCTGACTCGAGGGTGTTGCTGGAAGAGCCTGCTCCACGTCCTCTATGGCTTCTGGCCAGACCGCAGGCCTTGCGCGAAACGGTCGGTCGGCCACAGTGTGGAGGCTCCTTGCGTCTGCTTGCCGGGCCAGAGCGCATCGAAAGTGGCTGGTGGGATGCTGCCGAGCCCGATGCGCTTGGTGATGTGCGTCGCGACTACTTCGTCGCCATTTCAATACGTCAGGAATGGTTATGGATCTTTCGTTGCCGGGCAGGGTGGTTTCTGCATGGTGTGTTTGCCTGACGGCGTCCGATTTAACTGGTGCTTTTCGATCCCCCTTTTTATACTGTGACTATTGTCGCAATCGACCGTTTCACTGCGGAGCCCGATCATGGAGTACACCCTCACTGGCTTGTTGCCGACGGCACTTCTGATCGATCTGCCCGAAATCGATGTTCAGCACGAAGAGATTTTTCGCCGTATCGAGATGCTCAAGACCTCATCGTTTGGCAACGGACCCGCATCACTCGACGAGTTTCACAGCCTGCTCGACTATCTGGAGTGGCATTTCGCCAGCGAAGAGCGTGTCGCGCGCCAGCTCGGCATCGACTTCGCCGATCATGCCAGAGTCCACGATGACAATCTGCGCACGCTGCGCAAGGCGCTCGCCGCCGTGCATGACGGTTCGCGCGATGTTCATTCCTTCCTGCGCTATACCGAATACTGGTTCGAGCGTCATATCATCGACGAAGACAAGCCCTTCGCTGCTCGGCTACGGGAGTGCGCCACCTGACGTCTTCCACTGCTTGCAGCTCGTCGTTGCCAGCCTTCCGCTTCCTCTCCCGCTCGCCGTTGTGGCGCCTTTTTTCTGCGCGCAGCGCTTGCCCGACCAGCGCATCGACAAGCGCCTGGAAAGAGTGATTTGCGGCCGCTCGGCGGCGACCGCAAGGGGGCTTGCGAGATTGCCCGGAAATGGCCCTGTGCATGGTCTTGAAAGCCTTCTTACAGGCGCTCGGCGCGGATTCTTTTTTGCGTTCTTTCGAGCATTCTGGCAAGCTGATAAGCGGAACAGCATATGTTGTCATATTTCATCGCAAGCCCCTTTAATCGGCCATTTGTAGCTAACCTGATCACTCATTGATGAGCTCGTACCGACCATGAACATTACCTCCTCAGCCGCCTGGAAGGCCATTGAAGCGCACCGGAAATCGTTCTCTCCAGTGCATCTCAGACAACTCTTTGCCAGTGATCCGGATCGCGTCGCTACCCTCTCGCTGAGCTTCGATGGGATCCTTTTCGATTTCTCGAAGCAGCGCCTGGATTCGACGACGCTGGCTCTACTGGTTGAGCTGACCAAAGAAGTCGGCCTTGCCGAATCGACGGCTAGAATGTTCGGCGGCGAGAAGATCAATGTCAGTGAAGATCGCTCGGTGCTGCACGTCGCCTTGCGGCGATCCGGCGCACCGTTTCCCAGTGCCGACTTCGACGTCATGGCCGAGGTCTTGCCAACGCGCCAGCGCATGGCCGCCTTCGCCGATCGTGTTCGCGCTGGCGAGGCGCTTGGTTTTACCGGCATGCCGATTCGCACGGTCGTCAATATCGGCATCGGCGGCTCGGACCTCGGGCCGAAAATGCTCGCTTACGCGCTGCGTTCGATTTCGCATCCGGCGCTTGCCGTGCATTATGTCTCCAACCTCGATAGCGCCCAGCTGGCGCCGCTCCTGCAAACCCTTGATCCGCGCACGACGCTTTTCCTGGTGGCTAGCAAGACCTTCACCACGCAGGAAACGATGCTCAACGCGCAAACCGCGCGCAACTGGCTGGTGGCCAACCTTGGCGACGCTGCCGCCGTTGCCCGCCATTTTGCCGCCCTGACGGCCAAGCCCGAGCGTGCGGTCGACTTCGGGATTGACGAAGGCTCGGTCTTTCCTCTCTGGGACTGGGTCGGTGGTCGTTTTTCGCTGTGGTCGGCGGTTGGCCTGGCGTTGATGATCGCCATCGGGCCGCAGGCCTATGCCGAACTGCTGGCCGGCGCCGAGCGCATGGACGAGCATTTCCGCAGCACGCCCTGCGAACGCAACCTGCCCGTGGTGATGGCCCTGATCGGGATCTGGAACACCAACTTCCTGGGGGCGACCACCAACGCCGTATTGCCCTACAACGAGTCCCTGCGCTACTTCCCCTCTTTCCTGCAGCAACTCGAGATGGAAAGCAACGGCAAGTCCGTCGGGATTGATGGCCAGCCGCTCGCCCATGCCTCGAATCCCATCGTCTGGGGTGAACTCGGCAACAACGGCCAGCACGCGTTTTTCCAGCTTCTCCATCAGGGTGGGCGATTGGTGCCCTGCGATTTCATCGCCGCCGTACGTTCGGATTACCCCTTGCCCGGGCATCAGGAGGCGCTGCTCGCCAACTGCTTCGCACAGAGCGCGGCGCTGGCATTCGGCAAGACCGAGGATGAGGCACGCAGCGAGCTGAGCGGCAGCATGTCGGCCGCGAAGCTTGCGGAACTCCTGCCGCACAAGGTCTTTGCCGGCAATCAGCCGTCGTCCACGCTGCTGCTGTCGCGGCTTGACCCGCAAACGCTCGGTGCCCTGGTTGCACTTTACGAACACAAGGTTTTCGTGCAGGGCGCCATCTGGGGGCTCAATTCCTTCGATCAGTGGGGCGTCGAGCTTGGCAAGACGGTGGCCAACAGCATTCTGCCTGCAGTGAGCGACGCGCAGCTGGCGAAAAAACTCGACGCATCAACGCAAGGGCTGCTGGCCTTCACCCGGCAGCATATTGCCTGAACCGATTTTGCTCCGGTATCCGGCCGGGGCGCTCAATTTGCCATGAGGCATGACATGACTACGAAGGTGATCAGTGTTTCCAGTGCGCCGTTCTCCGGCCAGAAACCGGGAACGTCCGGGCTGCGGAAGAAGGTGACGGTATTTCAGCAGGAGCGGTATCTCGAGAACTTCGTGCAGGCCATTTTCGACACGCTGAGCGGCCAGCAAGGAAAAACGCTGGTCGTCGGCGGTGACGGCCGCTATTACAACGATGTTGCCATTCAAACCATTCTGCGCATGGCGGCGGCGGCCGGCTTTGGCCGTGCTCTGGTCGGTTGTGACGGCATTCTGTCGACGCCGGCCGCCAGCGCGGTGATCCGCAAATGGCAGGCCTTTGGTGGCCTTATCCTGTCCGCCAGCCACAATCCGGGTGGTCCCGATGGCGACTTCGGCATCAAGTACAACCTCGGCAATGGCGGACCGGCGAACGAAGCCTTTACCGACGCGGTTTATCAGCGCACGCAGGAGATCAGTGCCTATCGCACTATCGAGGCGGCCGATATCGACCTCGGGCGGTTGGGTGAGTTCCAGGTGGGCGACATGGCCGTCAGCATCATCGATCCGGTCGCCGATTATGCCGAACTGCTGGAGTCCCTGTTTGACTTCGAACGTATCGCCGCTCTCCTCGCACGTGCGGACTTTCGCATGCGTTTCGACGCCATGCACGCGGTCACCGGTCCCTACGCGAAGGCCATTCTGGAAAGCCGCCTCGGGGCGCCAGCGGGCACCGTGGTGAACGGCACGCCGCTGCCGGATTTTGGCGGCGGGCACCCCGATCCGAACCCCGTCTATGCCGCCGAACTGGTCGCTGCTCTGGCCGACAGCCGCTCGGGTCTGTCGTTCGGAGCGGCCTCCGACGGTGACGGTGACCGCAACATGGTCGTCGGTCGCGGTTTCGTCGTCAGTCCGAGTGACAGCCTGGCCGTCATCGCCGCGAACCATGCGCTGGTCCCTGGTTACGCGGCCGGCCTGGCCGGCGTCGCGCGCTCGATGCCGACCAGCTGCGCGGTAGACCGCGTCGCCCAGGCGCTGGGTATTCCCTGCTACGAGACGCCGACCGGCTGGAAATACTTCGGTTCGCTGCTCGATGCTGGCAAAGCCACCATCTGCGGTGAAGAAAGCGCGGGCACCGGCTCGAGCCACGTGCGCGAGAAGGATGGTCTGTGGGCGGTCCTCTACTGGCTCAACATTCTGGCCGTGCGCGATACGCCCGCCGACGTCATCGTGCGCGAGCACTGGCAGCGTTTTGGCCGCAACGTGTACTCGCGCCACGATTATGAAGGCATCGAGACCGCCGCGGCCGATCGCCTGATGGACGGCTTGCGCGCGCGGCTACCGCAGCTGGCAGGCTCGCTGTGCAATGGGCTGCGCATCGAGGCTGCCGATGATTTTGCCTATATCGACCCGGTGGATGGCTCGCGCTCCGAACGTCAGGGCATCCGCATTATGCTCGACGATGGTTCGCGGGTGGTTTTCAGGCTGTCCGGCACGGGCACGGAAGGGGCGACGCTGCGCGTTTATCTCGAGCGGTTCGTGGCCGATCCCAGCCGCCACGAGGTGCCGACGCAGGAGGCGCTTGCACCGCTGGTGCAACTCGCCGAGACGGTGGCGCAGATTGCCGGGATTACCGGGCGGAAAAAGCCGGATGTGATCAGCTAGGAAGTCGGGACACCTGGCGCCACCTGATGGCGCTGCCAGGTGCCATGAATCAAGCGAGAAAAAGGGGATAAGAGAATGGTTGATCGGAAGACATTCCAATTGTCACGCAAGGCGATCGCCTTGGTGCTTGCTGGCGGGCGCGGCAGCAGGCTACACGAACTGACGGACCGGCGCGCCAAACCGGCGGTCCATTTTGGTGGCAAGTTCCGGATTATCGACTTCGCTCTGTCGAACTGTGTCAACTCGCAGCTGCGACGCGTCGGTGTGGTGACCCAGTACAAGTCGCACAGCCTCCTGCGTCATTTGCAGCGCGGCTGGAGTTTCCTGCACGGCGAAGTCAATGAGTTCGTTGATCTGCTTCCGGCACAGCAGCGAATAGACGAGGAATCCTGGTATCGGGGTACCGCCGATGCCGTCTATCAGAACATCGACATCCTCGAGACCTACACGCCGTCCCCCGAGTACGTCGTGATCCTGGCCGGCGACCACGTCTACAAGATGAACTACGGAATAATGCTGGTCGACCACGTCGAGAGCGGTGCCGAATGCACCGTCGCCTGTATCGAGGTGCCACGCAAGGAAGCCAGCGGGTTTGGCATCGTCGCCGTCGACGACAGTGGCATGATTACCGACTTCATCGAGAAGCCTGCCGATCCCCCGGCGATGCCGGGCAATCCGGAGATGTCCCTGTGCAGCATGGGAGTCTACGTTTTCAATGCCAAGTACCTGTACGCCGAACTGGCCCGAGACATTGCCGACGAGACCTCCAACCATGACTTCGGCAAGGACATCATTCCCCGTGCCGTCGCCAACCGCTGCGCGGTGGCACACTCGTTCTCCCGCAGTTGCGTCGTGGCGCCCGATGAACCGGTCAGGGAACACTACTGGCGCGACGCCGGGACAATCGATGCCTACTGGGATTCGAACATCGATCTCACCGGCACCGTGCCGGCACTGAACCTCTACGACAGTAACTGGCCGGTGTGGACCTACCAACAGCAACTGCCCCCTGCCAAGTTCGTGCACAACCATCTCGACCGGCGTGGGACCGCCATCGAATCCACCGTCTCCGGTGGCTGTATCGTTTCCGGAGAAGTCAACCGTTCGCTGCTCTTCTCCAGTTGCCGCGTCCATTCCTACGCCCGGGTGAACCTGTCGGTAATGCTTCCCAACACCTCCGTCGGGTCGCGGGCTCGCCTGAGCCGTTGCGTTGTAGACAGTGACTGTCACATCCCGCCGAACATGGTCGTTGGCGAAGACCCGGACGACGATGCGCGCCGTTTCAGGTATACCGAGAACGGCATTACGCTGATCACCAAGAAGATGCTGGAGCGACTCACCTGAGGCGGCAGGTTCGCTAGTCCGTGCGCATCCTGCACGTTGCCGCGGAGATCTACCCGCTGGTCAAGACCGGCGGGCTCGCCGATGTCGTGGCCGCCCTGCCGGCCGCGCTGGCCGCCCGCGGACTTGACGTCCGCATCCTGTTGCCGGGAATGCCCGCCATTCTCAACGGTGTGACCGATCTCAAGCGGGTTATCCGCATCGGTCCGGCGTTTGGCGCTGCAGTCATCACCCTGCGGCTCGGTCGCCTGCCAGATAGCGGCCTGCTGGCCTACGTCATTGATGCGCCCTTTCTTTACCGGCGCGACGGTAATCCCTACCTTGGCCCGGACGGTTGTGACTGGCGCGACAACCATCGACGCTTCGCTCTCCTTGGTTGGGTCGCTGCCCACCTCGCTGCCGGAGAGCTTGATCGGCTCTGGCGGCCAGAGGTGGTGCACGCGCACGATTGGCATGCCGGACTGGCACCTGCCTACATCGCGCAGAATCCGGCGCTGTCCACGGCCACCGTGTTCACCATCCACAATCTCTCCTTCCGCGGCCTTTTCCCTCTCGACTACCATCACGACCTCGGTTTGCAGATTTCTGGCGCAAATCAGAGCGGCATCGAGTTTCACGGGCAGTTGTCGTTCATGAAGGCGGCGCTGGTGCATGCGAAACGCGTCAACGCCGTCAGCCCGACCTATGCGCGGGAAATATGCTCGCAGGAATTCGGCTGGGGGCTCGATGGCGTGCTGCGTGGCCGGGGCGGCGATCTGTCCGGCATACTCAATGGTGTCGACTATTCGGTCTGGAACGCCAGCACCAATCCTGCCCTGTCCAGGAACTACAGTGCCGAGCACCTGCGCGGCAAGCTGGCCGGTAAGCTCAGATTGCAGAAGGATCTCGGTTTTTCTCCCCGTGCCAAGGCGCCGCTGTTCGCCATTGTCAGCCGATTAACCTCGCAGAAAGGCATGGATCTGGTCCTTGGTGCCCTGCCGACCCTGTTGGCCGAGGGGGCGCAGCTGGTGGTCATTGGCAGTGGCGAAGCGGATATCGAAGCCGCCTTCAGAACCGCTGCCACGGCCCATCCCGCTGCGGTGTCGGTACATCTTGGCTACGATGAGGCCTTGTCACATCGAATCATGGCCGGCGCCGATATCCTGCTCGTCCCATCGCGTTTCGAGCCCTGTGGTCTGACGCAGCTCTATGCCTTGCGCTACGGCACCCTGCCACTGGTGCGGCGAGTCGGTGGCCTGGCCGATACGGTGGTCGATACGACGCCGGAGACCCTCAAGGCGGGTACAGCCAACGGCTTCTCGTTTGACGATGCCAGCAGCCGCAAGCTCGCCGGACGTGTCAGCAGGGCATGCGCACTGTACCGCGATGCCGCGACCTGGCGTCACCTGCAGCAGCACGGTATGGCGCAGAACTTTTCCTGGGATGACTCGGCAATGCGCTACGAAGCGCTGTACAGAAGTATCTGAAGGCCGATCGCCGTACGCCGCGCTCGTCGTGTTCAGCAGTGCCGGTGCTGCTGTCGGTGAAACCGAGGGCGCACTATAATCGCGACAGCAGTAGCCAAGTCTTGCTTCGCGCCGACTGCTCCGTACGCTGGCCTGCAAACCAGGGATACAGGAGCTGCAACGATGAGAATTCGTTAGCCTAGCTTCCCGAACCAAACTCCCACAGGAGAGTTCATTGTCTTTTGATCATTGCCTCATTCGGCCGTTTGCCGGCCTCCGTCCGCGCCGCCAGGATGCCGCAGCCGTTGCCGCGCCACCCTATGATGTTCTTTCCAGCGAAGAGGCACGCGAGGCGGCAAGCGGCAAGCCCTTGTCCTTCCTGCATGTGTCCAAGGCCGAGATCGACCTGCCGCCGGAGGTCGATCACTTCGCACCCGAGGTGTATGCGAAGTCGGCCGAAAATTTTCAGCGTCTGGTCGACGACGGGGTGCTCTGCCGCGACGAGCGCGCGTGCTACTACGCGTACCGACTGGTGATGGGCGACCATGTGCAGGTCGGCCTGGTGGCCGCCGCTTCGATCGCCGCCTACGACAGCAACCGTATCCGCAAGCATGAGTTCACCCGCCCGGACAAGGAAGACGACCGCGTCCGGCAAATTGAAGCGCTGAATGCGCAAACCGGTCCAGTGCTGCTGGTCAATGCGCACAACGAGACCGTTGATCGCCTGCTCAGCCAGGCCTCCGAGGGCGAGCCGGTCGCCGATGTGACGGGCGAAAACGGCATCAGGCACACGCTGTGGATGATCGACGAGGGTGAGACCATCACGCACCTCGGCGCGCTCTTCGAAGCCATGCCCGCACTGTACATTGCCGATGGTCATCATCGCTCGGCGGCGGCCTCACGAGTGGCTGCGGCTCGGCGTGGCAAGGCGGATGCAGTCGATAGCGCCGAGTATTTCCTGGCGGTGATCTTTCCCGCTTCACAGATGCGCATCATGGACTACAACAGGGTCGCGCGCGACCTCAATGGTCTGAGTGAGGAAGCCTTCCTGGCGGCCGTTGCTCAGCGCTATCGCGTCATGCCGTCGGACAGCCCGGTGAAGCCGGAACGCAGCGGCGTCTGCGGCATGTATCTCGGTCGTCGCTGGTACCGTCTGGAATTGCTGCCCGGTCTGCTGCCATCGTCCGATCCGGTGCGGCGAGTCGATGTTTCGGTACTGGCCGAACAGATCCTCGCTCCGCTGCTGGGGATCACCGACCTGCGCCGAGACACGCGCATCGACTTCGTTGGCGGCATGCGAGGGCTGGGCGAACTCGAACGACGCGTGGATAGTGGCGAGATGGCCGTCGCTTTTGCGCTCTATCCGACCCAGATGGCCGATCTGATGGCGGTCGCCGACGCGGGCGAGGTGATGCCGCCCAAGTCGACGTGGTTCGAACCGAAACTCGCCGACGGACTGGTGTCGCACGTCCTCGATTAACGCTCGCGGCCAGCTGAGCTGAAGAAGGGGCGGGCAGGGCGGGCAATCAGCTGGCCCCTGCGCGTCGGTGTCCGGACGCTGCCAGGAAGCGGCTGGTTCGTTTCACGCTCGCCAGCGTCGGTCACCTGGTGCAGTTCACCTTGCCGCGCCGGCTTCAGTCCGACCCGGACTTGCCCCCGACGACCGAAACCCGTGCTTTCCCGGTACTCAGCTCACCGATAACGGTTGCGTGATCAAAGCCTTCCTGCAGGAAAATCGACAGGACTTCGGTGACCACTTCCGGCGCACAGGCGATCAGCAAGCCGCCGCTGGTCTGCGGATCGGTGAGCAGTGCCTGCTCGACTTCGCTCAGATGCTTCGTCGGTCGGACCACGTGCTCGCCATAGCTGACCCAGTTACGCTCTGAAGCGCCGGTGATGCAAGCTTTTTCCGCATAGTCGAGAGCGTTGGCCAAGATCGGCAATGCGGCGTAGTCGATCACCGCCGAGACCCGGGATGCCTTGCAGATTTCAACGAGGTGACCGAGCAGACCGAAGCCTGTCACATCGGTCATTGCATGTACGCCGGCGAGGCAGCCGAGAGCCCGTCCCGGCGTGTTGAGTTGCGTCGTCGAAGCGATCATCGACGCGTAGTTGCTGGCCGAAAGCAGGCCCTTCTTCAGCGCTGCGCTGTAGAAGCCAACGCCCAGTCCCTTGCCGAGAATCAATTTGTCGCCGGGCCGTGCTCCGGAGTTGCGCTTCAGGTTGTCGGGATGCACCAGGCCGATCGCCACGAGTCCGTATATCGGCTCGAGTGAGTCGATCGTGTGTCCACCGGCAATCGGAATACCTGCCCTGGCACATATCGACTCGCCACCCTCAAGGATGCGTTTGATCGTCTCAAGCGGGAGTTTGTTGATCGGCATGCCGACGATGGCCAGTGCCAACAGCGGCACGCCGCCCATGGCGTAGACGTCGGAAAGAGCGTTGGTCGCCGCGATGCAGCCAAAATCGAAAGGATCATCAACGATGGGCATGAAGAAATCAGTGGTCGCCACCAGCGCCTGTTCGGCGTTGAGCTGGTAGACGGCCGCGTCATCGCTGGTCTCGATGCCGACCAGCAACTGCTTGGGGACGATAGCCGGAGCGGTCTTGGCGAGAATCTGTTCGAGCACGTGCGGCGCGATCTTGCATCCGCATCCACCACCGTGCGCAAACTGCGTCAGTTTGACGGGCTCTGTGTCGACGATTTCCGGAGCGGCAGCATCGTCCGTCCTGGATTTGTTTTTGGCCATGATATTCCGGTGGTTAGGGTGACTTGGGGCGTCAAGGTGGCGATGCAGCTGCCGAGGTCGCTACCGGAAAGGCAGGAGCTCAGCTGTTTGCAAAGCCCGCCTCATCGATCGCCGTGGCGAAGTCGGCGACGCTTGCCACCTTCGGGTCGTAGGTGATTCTGGCCTGGCTCGCCTCCAGCGACACCTCGACCTGACTGACTCCGGGCAAGTTCTTGAGGACCGTGCTGACGCTTTTCACGCACGCCTGGCAGCGCATTCCGACAACGCCAATGCAGATCGTTTCCATCGCGGTTTCCCCGTCATACTTGCCGGTGCGGTTGCTCGCCGCAGTCAGCCCCATTGCTATCCTCGGCACCGGCTATCGGCTGCCGCCCGCACGCCAGCGCTTGAGAAGCAGTGAGTTGGAGACCACCGAGACCGAACTCATCGCCATTGCCGCGCCAGCGACGACCGGATTGAGCAGGCCAAGTGCGGCCAGCGGTATGCCGAGCACGTTGTAGATGAACGCCGAAAAGAGATTCTGCCTGATTTTGCGCAGCGTCGCACGCGAAAGAAGGATCGCGTCGGCAATTCCGTTGAGGTCGCCATGGACCAGCGTTACGTCGGCGGCATCGATGGCGGCGTCCGATCCGGCGCCAATGGCGAAGCTGACATCGGCCGCCGCCAGCGCAGGCGCGTCGTTGATCCCGTCGCCGACCATGGCCACGACCGCGCCGCTGGTCTTCAGGGCATTGACTGCAGCGGCTTTGTCGCCGGGGAGTACGCCGGCCCGGAAGTCGTCGATTCCCGCTTCCCCGGCGATTGCCGCCGCGGTCGCAGCGTGATCGCCGGTGAGCATCACCACCCGGATACCCATTCCCTTGAGCCGGGTCACGGCGGCGCGTGAGGTCGCGCGCAAGGGGTCAGCGATCGCCAGCAACGCCAGTGCGACGTCGGTCTGGCCCTCGCTGCCGTCGCCAGCGCTGCTTTCCTGGCCACCTTCGACCAGCACCACGACCGTCTTGCCCGTGCGTTGCAGCTTGTCGATCTGTTCTCGAGGCAGGCTCATGGCGAGGAACTCGCTGGGCGCGGCGAGGCGTAGCAGGCGTTCGTCTACCCGGCCCTCGACCCCACGACCGGGGAGGGCTCGAAACTGTGCTACTGGCAGTAGCGGCAGCTGGCTGGCCCGGGCATGGCGCAGGATCGCCTTGGCCAAGGGATGCTCGGAACCCTGTTCGAGGGCCGCCGCGAGCGACAGGGCTTCGTCTGCCGACACGGCCAGCGGCACGAGATCGGTCAGTACCGGCTCGCCGCGCGTCAGCGTGCCGGTCTTGTCGATCGCCAGCACGCTGACCTTCTCTGCACGTTCCAGCGCTTCGGCATTCTTGACCAGGATACCCGCCGAGGCGCCCTGTCCGGTGGCGACCATGATTGCCGTCGGTGTCGCCAGCCCGAGGGCGCAAGGACAGGCAATCACCAGTACCGCCACGGCATTGACCAGCGCGGCGCTGAAGTCGCCGCCAAACAGCCACCAGGCGAGCAGGGTGCATAGGGCGATGGCGCAGACCACGGGCACGAAAACTGCCGAGATGCGGTCGGCAAGACGCTGCACGGGCGCTTTGGAGCCCTGCGCTTCGGCGACCATGCGGATGATTCCGGCGAGCAGGGTGTGCTCACCGACGCCGCTCGCCCGACAGCGCAGCATTCCCTCGCCATTGGCCGTGGCGGCGAAGACGCGCGCTCCCGGGTGCTTGTCCACCGGCATGCTCTCGCCGGTGAGCATCGCTTCGTTGACCGTCGACTCACCGTCGATCACGTCGCCATCGACGGGCAGGTTTTCGCCGGGACGAACAACAAAGATATCGCCGGCGGTGAGCAGCGCGACGTCGATTTCGATCAGCTTGCCGTCGCGCTCGACGCGCGCGGTTTTCGGCTGCAGGCGGACGAGGGTCTCGATGGCGTCGGTGGTCCTCGCCTTGGCGCGTGACTCGAGCAATTTGCCAAGCAGTACCAGGGTGATCACCGCCGCCGAGGCCTCGAAGTAGACGTGCAGATGGGCCGCACCCGATACCGTGACGAACAGGCTGAAACCATAGGCCATGCTGGTTCCCAGAGCAACCAGCACGTCCATGTTCGCGCCGCCACCGCGCAAGGCCTTCCAGGCGCCAGAGTAGAAGCGCCAGCCGATCCAGAACTGTACCGGCGTCGCCAGCCCGAGTTGCAGCCAGCGTGGAAGGAGGTCGTGGTGAGTTTGCGCGCCGCTCTCGAACATGCTCAACATTTGCGCGGCCAGGGGCAGGGTCAGCACGGCCGCAATCCAGAAGCGGCGCAGCTCCGCCTTCCCGGCGGTAATTTTGTTGGCCTTCTCCTCGCTGCGCGAGCGATCGCCGGCCAGATGCCCGACGAAGCCGGCACGTTCGACGGTGGCGAGCAGCAACGCTGGATCGACGATGCCCGGAAGATGGTGGACGGTGGCCCGCTCGGTGGCCAGGTTGACCACCGCGTCAACACCCGAAAGCCGGTTGAGGAGCTTTTCAAGGCGCGTCGAGCAGGCGGCGCAGGTCATTCCCTCTATCGCCAGTTCGGTGGCTCGTCGCGGGACGCTGAAACCGGCTTTCTCGATCGCCGCGACGACCTCCTGCGGCGAGCTGGCGCCGGAAGAAAGGTCGACCCTGGCGCGTTCGCTGGCCAGGTTGACCGTGGCCATGACGCCGGGAAGGCGATTCAGGACTTTCTCGATACGCGTCGCGCAGGCGGCACAGGTCATGCCCGTGACCGGCAGATCGAGGCGTTGCCGCTCGTTCTTTTCTTCTCTCATGTCGACCACCGGGGCCGAGCGTCGCAGGTTTGCATCAAGAGCCCCTCAAGTGGCGAACGGCGAACGACCGATCAGCAGGCGCGTCAGCCCGATCAGGCCCCAGACGCCAAAGCCGAGAATCAGCGTTCCCGATGCCAGGCGTAGCGTGCGATTGCGCGCATAGGCCTGCAGGCGCGCGGCGAGCAGGCCGGCAAGCAGCAGGTTGGGCAAGGTGCCGGCGCCGAAAGCCAGCATCAGCCCGGCGCCGTGCAGCGCCGAGCCGCTGGTCAAGGCCGTTGCCAGTGCGCTATACACTAGGCCGCAGGGCAACCAGCCCCAGAGCAGCCCGAGTGGAAAAGCCTGCCTGATGCTGTGTGCGGGCAGAAAATGCCGGGTCAGCGGTTGCAGATGTCGCCACAGTTTCTGGCCGAAGCGTTCGGTGAACGCCAGTGCCCTGGTCAGGCCCATCAGATACAGGCCGAGCGCGATGAGCATCAGGTTGGCGAGCAGGAAAAGGGCGCTGCGCAGGGGTAGCTGCCCGGACAAGGCCAGACTCGCTTCGCCGAGTGCACCGACGATAGCGCCGGCAGCAGCATAACTGACGATCCGTCCGGCATTGTAAGCGAGGTGCAGCGAGGAGCGTGCGGGCCCCCCCATCGACAGCGCAGCGACGATGCCGCCGCACATGACGACGCAGTGCGTCCCACCGAGCAGACCGATCAACAACAAAGCAAGATACGTCGATTCTGGCATCTGGGGCTAGCGCGCGCGCCGACGGGCTGAGGGAGCCTGGATTCTACTCCTTCCTCGGCGGTGGTCGGCGGCGAGTCAGCTGCGGGTCAGCTGGAGGCGGGTTTCAGATGACCTTCGAGTAGCGGGTGCGCTGTCGATCAGCGCGCAGATAACGGTCGAAAACCATCGAAATCGCGCGTACCAGCATCCGTCCCTTCGGCAGAACGGTAATCCAGCGGTCATCGATACGCACCAGTCCGGCATCGACCATCTCGCGCAGGTCGTCGAGCTCGGTGGCGAAGTGTTTCCGGAATTCGATCAGGTGCGCGATCTCGATCGACTCGATCGACAGCTCGAAGTGGCACATCAGCGACTGGATGATGGAGCGTCGCAGCAGGTCGTCGGCATTCAATTCGATACCGCGGTAGACGGGCAGGGTGCCGCTGTCGAGCAGGTCATAGTACTCGTCGAGCGTCTTCACGTTCTGACTGTAGGTCGGTCCGACCTTGCCGATCGACGAGATGCCGAAGGCCAGCAGGTCACAGTCCGAATGCGTCGAGTAGCCCTGGAAGTTGCGATGCAGGCGGCCCTGCCGCTGGGCCGTCGCCAACTCATCGTCGGGCTTGGCGAAATGATCCATGCCGATATAGACGTAGCCGGCTTCGGTCATTTTTCGGATGGCCAGCGAGAGAATCTGCAGGCGAGCGTCGGCGCTAGGCATGTCCGCGTCGAGGATGCGCCGCTGCGGCTTGAACAGACTTGGCAGGTGCGCATAGTTGTAGATCGAAACGCGATCGGGGCTGGCGGCAATTACCCGGTCCAGCGTACGGCTGAAGCCGATCACTGTCTGTTTCGGCAGGCCGTAGATCAGGTCGACGCTGATCGACTTGAAGCCGCTGCTACGCGCCGCGTCCATGACTGCCAGGGTTTCTTCCTCGCTCTGGACGCGATTCACGGCCTGCTGGACTGCCGGGTCGAAATCCTGGACACCGACACTCATGCGGTTGAAACCCAGTTCGGCAAGCAGTTCGACGGTTGCGCCATCGACCTTGCGCGGGTCTACTTCAATCGAGTACTCGCCGTCTTCAATCAGCTTGAAGTGATGGCGTGTCGCTGCCATCAGTTGGCGCATTTCATCGTGCGAGAGGAAGGTCGGCGTACCGCCACCCCAGTGCAGTTGCGCCACTTCCTGATCGCCACCTTCAAGATAGCTGCTCTGCAGTGCCAGTTCGCGCGCCAGATACTTCAGATATTTGGCTGAACGGCCATGGTCCTTGGTGATGATCTTGTTGCACGCGCAGTAATAGCAGATGGTGTTGCAGAACGGAATGTGGAAGTACAATGATAATTGCCGGCTGACGGCGCCAATGTTGCGCTTGCCGAGCCACAGTTGGTACGCATCCGGGCCAAAGGCCTCGACAAAGCGATCCGCGGTTGGGTATGACGTATAGCGCGGGCCATTGATGTCGAAGCGGCGAATGATCTGCGGATCAAAAACGAGGTTCTCGGCGACAGAGTTCATGTTTCCACTACATTGTTGATTAGGTGCATTATCGGTTTGCCCTGAAGTGATCGGGTTGACGTGGATCAAACGCCGGGTTTAGTGAAAAGGACGCAGATGTCGACGAACGATGCGACCGCGAGACTTGCCTTTGAGGTCGTAAAGACGGCCTGTTCGAACTGCAATCTGCGCGAGCTCTGTCTCCCTATCGGTCTCGACGCCACCGAACTGAGAAAGCTCGACGAACTGGTGTCGACGCGCAGACGCCTCAAGCGGGGCGACCATCTGTACCGTGCCGGGCAGAGCTTCGAGTCTATCTACGCGATCCGCAGCGGTTTCTTCAAGACCGATGTGCTGATCGAAGACGGTCGTGATCAGGTCACCGGCTTCCAAATGACCGGCGAGTTGCTCGGCCTTGATGGGATCAGCAGCGAAGTCCATACCTGCAACGCCATCGCTCTCGAGGATAGCGAGGTCTGTGCCATTCCGTTCCTGCATCTCGAAAGCCTGTCGCGGCAAATTCATACCCTGCAGCACCACTTTCACCAGGTGATGAGCCGCGAGATCGTCCGTGATCACGGCGTAATGATGTTGCTCGGCACGATGCGCGCCGAGGAACGCTTGGCGGCCTTCCTGCTCAACCTTTCGCAGCGGTTCAAGGCGCGTGGCTACTCGCCGGCCGAATTCAACCTGCGCATGTCGCGTGACGAAATCGGCAGCTATCTGGGCCTCAAACTGGAAACCGTCAGCCGTGCCTTTTCGCGCTTTCAGGACGAAGGGCTGCTCTCCGTTCACCAGAGAAAAATCCGCATTCTCAACACCGCCGGCCTGAAGAAACTGATGTCCCACCAGCGCGTTTGATGCGGTGCGAATAATGGCCCGCGTTGGCTTCCGTTTCAAGCGATTCCAGCCAAGGGGCCGAGTGCGCTGCGGCTGACAGCCACCGCAACAATGTAGGCAAAAGCCAGCAGCGCAGCGACGAAGAAGAGCGCACGCTGGCCCTGGCTGCGGCCGCGCTTCAGGGCCATCGTCCCACAGCCAATGTAGATCAGCAGGCCGACCAGTTTCGCTGTCAGCCAGGGGGCAGCGAAGGGATACTGGGCGCTGATCACGGCCATGGCGATGGCGCTGGTCAGCAGGACGGTATCGACGATGTGCGGCAGGACTCGGACCAGTGGTTGCTGCAGCCGCGGCGACCTCTCGAGCATCCAGATCCCACGCACGAAGAAGCCGATTCCGCTGAGCACGACGCAGCCTACATGCAGGTATTTCAACGTCAGATAAGTCATTGCTGGGCCTGCGCGACGGCAGCAGGCGTACGCGTCAGGGCTTCGATTTCCAGCCGATGTCGACGGTAGAAGGCGACGGCGGCGAGCAGGTTGCTGAGCAACCAGCCATTAGCCAGCAACAGCGTCAGTCCCGCCGGATAGGTGAACCACTGGGGCCAGAGTACGGCAGCCAGCAGCAGCACAAGGGCGGCAAAGTGCGCATGCATCTGCCGGTGGACCTGAGGCCCGGCGATGACCTTGTTCATGTTCGGAGGAATTGCCCGGCCGCGGCCGAGATTCTGCAGGTGCGACCAGACCAGAAAGGGAACGATCTTGTAGAGCATGCCGATCATTACCGACATGAAACCGCCGAAAAGTGCCAGGACGCCGCACAGGAGAGGCCACTCGGGGCGCTCGGCCAGCGTCGGCCAGCCGCTGGCTGCAAGCCACAGCGAGCAGGCGGCCAGGGTGCTCAGCATTGCCACGCGCCAAAACCGTTGCGTGGCGTCGAAACGGGCACGCTTGCTGCGGCTTTGCAGGTGCAGCGTCAGCGCCGCGAAAATGGCCACTGCGAGGACCGTGATGGCCGCGAGCAGGAGCGATGGCCATCGCCGGTCCGTCGTATCGGCGACACTCCAAACGACCAGCAGAGCGAGCAGCGACCACGAAAAGCGGCGCGCGAACCACTCAGGGTAGCCTGGTGTCATCTGGAACATCGGTACCACCACGAAGGCGACGGCAGCCAGCAGGATAACGCTCCAGCCAACCAAGCCCCAGCCGAGATGAATCGTCGTCAGCTGCATCACTGGCAAGGCCAGCGATCCATTGAGTGCCAGCGCCAGCAGGACGCCGAGACAAACCGTTACGGTCAAGCCGAGCAAGGACAACTGCAGGCCGCGAATGGTCGGGTTGGTCGCAGGCACACCCCACAAGGCGTGGCCAGCGGCGGCGATGAACAGCGCAACACCGCCGCCAATAAAAAGCGCGGCCAGCCAGAATGCCAGCGGCTGGTAGCTCAGAAAGCCTGTCGCCAGAAGCAGCGCGCCCGGAGCGATCGCTGCGTGCACCAGGGTGGCGACCAGCCGCGGGTGCGAAATGTTCGCTCCGGCGACCACCGGAAGAATCTGGATCATCGCGCCGAGCATCACCTGCAGCATGAAGCCAACGGTGATCAGGTGCGTCAGCGCCAGGGCTGCGCCTGTCCAGCGCGAGGCGAACAGCTCGGGACCGCTCCACAGCACGAGCAGGGCGGCGAGGATGGCAAACAGGGGAGCCGTCAGAAAAAAACGCAACGGGGCGGCAAGCGGGGGTGCCTGCTCGAACGACAGCAGCGCCTGCATTACGGCTCTTGATGCTGGATCAGGACTTGCACCGTACCGTCAGCCTGGCGCTCGCTCTTCCAGGTGAAACCGTTGAGTTCGAGGGCCCTGTACAGCGGGTAAGGCTCACGGGGCAGGAGTACCAGGAGTTCTTCCGATGCGGCGAGCGTGTCCAGTGCTTCCATGGTGCGTACCATCGGTTCCGGTGGTTCCAGGTCGCGGACGTCGAGAACGATTGGGGTTTTCGTCCGTGTCATGCTGGCGTCTTCGCGTTGGCAGAGAGCTGCTTCTGCAGCTTCGGCAGCAGGGCCTCGAGCTGGTCGGCCAATTGCTGGTCACACATCGGATAGAGGATGTTTTCTTCCTTGACGTTGTGTTGCTGAATCATGATCAGCAGCGTCTCGGCGTTGCCGCTGTAGTCGTCGACCGCGCGCTCAGCCAGCGCTGCTTCCGCGGCGGCGAGCAGCTGGCGCATCTGCACGTGCTCGCTGCGCATGACCTGCGTTGGCCCCTGGTGCATGCCGGTACGCTTCTCGAAGAGCGGGAAGAGAATCGCTTCCTCGGCCTCGAAATGATTCAGCATGGCTTTTTGGAAGCGGGCGAATTCGCCTTCCGCCAGTGCCCATTTGTCGTTTGCCACGGCGTTGTCGACCGTTGCCAGAAGGTCGTCGCAGGAGCGATGATCCCTGGTCATCAATTCGCTGATTTCGCGCATGAGGTGCCTCGTAAGGTTAGTCGTGCCATTGTCGGCGGCAGACGTAGCGCCAGCGTTGATCGACATCAAACAATAATTTTGAACATGTCGTGTGTTGAGACACGACCTGATTTGCTTCGACGGCCAGGCAACGACAGGCATCCGCCCAAAGCAGCACATTTACCGGCCGGCACTTAGGCGGTCACCTGGCCAAAAAGTTCTCGCTGTTCCTGACTTTTTGCAAACCGTCCCAGTGGAAGATTGCTTTCCAGTCACGGGACCGGCCGTGTCCAGGTCTCGACGGGGACTGAGAGTCGATCCATAGTTTGACTTCCGTCAGGATTGGTGTGACCTTTACCGCCTATAGTCGATTGTCAATCGACGTCACTGTGGAGGAAGCGCCATGTTCAAACACATCCTTGTTCCTGCTGATGGTTCCGATCTTTCAAAGGAAACGGCCCGGCGCGCGGTTTCGTTCGCCAAGGAGGCCGGAGCGCGCATTACGGCTTTTTTTGCCAAACCGGAGTATCCGGTCAGTTACTACGGTGAAGGAGCTTTGATCGATCCGACGACCCCGGAGAAATTTGCCGAACTTGCCGAGCAGCAAGCCGAACAGGTTCTCGACTTCGTCGCTGGCCTGTGCAAGGACGCTGCTGTCCCGGTCGAAAAGCTCTCGCTGACCAGTGACATCCCCTACCAGGCGATCATCGACGCAGCCACGCAGTCGGGCTGCGACCTGATCTTCATGGCGTCGCACGGCCGCCGCGGAATCAGCGCTCTGTTGCTTGGCAGTGAGACGCACAAGGTGCTCACGCACTCGACCATTCCCGTCCTCGTCTATCGCTGATCAGCGCGCTTACCGAGAAGGCGCGCAAGCGCGCGCCGCCGCTTCACTGGCCCGCCGCGACGAGGGCCGTCGGAGTGTGGCAAAATGCCTTGGGCGCTGGCGCGTTCGCTGGCCAAATGTGGCTAGCGACGGAAGGAGTTGAACGAGCATGCGGTGCTTCAGGAAAGTGCTTGGCTGGCGCCGCGGGGGGCCGATTTTCGCCTGCTGCCTCGCCGTTGGCTGGAGCGCAGTCGAGGCGGTTGATGTCGGGCTGGCCGGCGTATTTCCGGGCAAGGCGCTACTGACCATCGACGGTGGCGCACCGCGAACCGTGGTCGTCGGCGCAGAGACCAGCGAAGGTGTTCGCGTACTGGCTGTCGACCGTGAGTCGGCGACCATCGAGAGCGACGGAAAGAAGCGCACCCTGCGCGTTGGGCAGAACGTCGTGTCCAGCTCTTCGCAGCAGGGCGGTGGCCGCGTGGTATTGACTGCCGACGGCAATGGCCATTTCCTGACTACCGGAAACATCAACGGATCGACGGTGCGTTTTCTGGTCGATACCGGTGCCACAATGATCTCGCTCGGTGCCAGCGATGCGCGGCGGATCGGCATTGACGCCAGCAAAGGCCAGCCGGCGGTGGTGAACACCGCCAACGGGCAGGCCCGCGTCTCTCGTGTCCAGCTGGATAGCGTCCGTGTCGGCGAGATTGTCCTGCACGGTATTGATGCACTGGTACACCAACAGGACATGCCGGTTGTGTTGCTCGGCATGACTTTCTTGAACCGTATGGAAATGCAGCGTGACGGTCAGACGATGACCCTCAGAAAGCGCTACTAGGAGGAGTCGATGATGCGAGTGCGCAGCGAAGAAGCAAGCATGTTGAGCCGTGAGCTCGATATCCTGATGAGCGAGCGGCAGACGCTGCTGGAAGTCGTTGGTGCCGCCGCCGCGCTGATCGCATCGCTCGACAGCCGCACGCTGCCGCCGACTGCGGTCAGATCGGCGGATCTCGTGGCGACGACGATCAATGCCTTGTCGGACGAGACCTTGCGCGACGCACTTGCCGCCGTGCGCGCAGAGATCGAGGACGACGACGGCGAGCGGGAAGGCGAGCGTGTTGTCAGCCACTGAGGCCTTGGCCGGCTCAGCGACCGAGTTCAGCGGTAGCGCCCTCGACCTCGATCATTTGCGCCAGGTCTTGGCTGCGGAGCCGGCGCGCACTCCCTGTGTTCTCGAAGACGGCGTCGGCGACGAGGAACTGCTGCCGGCTGCCGTACTCTTTCCGATTGTTCGCCGTAATGGCCAGCCGACCGTATTGCTTACCCAGCGCACGACGCACTTGCGGGATCATCCCGGGCAGGTAAGCTTTCCGGGAGGCCGTTGCGAAGCGAGCGACGCATCGCCGGCGGCTACGGCGCTGCGCGAGACCAGTGAAGAAATCGGCCTGGCGCCGGCGCACGTGGAAATCGTTGGCTATCTGCCCGAATATCGTACCTCGACCGGCTTCAGGGTCACCCCGGTGGTGGCCATGGTGACGCCACCTTTCGATTTGCAGCTCGACGCCTTCGAGGTGGCGGAAGCATTCGAGGTGCCCTTGTCATTCCTGATGAATCCCGCCAATCACCAACAGCATTCGCTTCACTACCGGGGAAAGCTGCGTCACTACTACGCCATGCCCTACGGCGACTACTTTATCTGGGGTGCCACGGCAGGGATCATCATGTCGCTCTACCGGGCGCTCGAGATAGCCTCCCGCTAATCGAGAACCAGCTCGACTTTCTCGAGAAACTGCTCCACCTTCTTCCGGTCAGGGACCGTGCTGAGCGCCACGTGGAGTTGACCAAAGTGCCGCCGCAGTTCGTCCACGGTTTCCGCCTTCTCGATTACGCTCACCAGAGCGAGCGCTTCGGAACCGAGTAACTCGTACAGTGTGCGAATGACGTAGCTCTTGGCGAGGCTGATGTCCTCGTCGGGCAGTAGCGCCGGAGTTGTGGCTGCTGTGGACGCCGACAACTGCTGCACGAAGCCGCCGTTGAGCAACTGTGCGAGCTGCCGCTTGCCCTCCGCCGATGATGTGCATAGCGCGAGCAACTGCTCTCCCGTGCGGTGCCCGTCGATCATGATCAGCATGGCACGCACTCGCGACGGCAAGCGATGAGCGCGGGTGGAGACCTCATCCTGTCCCTTCTCGGTCTTGCTGAATACAGACGATAGTTCCATCCTGAAAAGCCTTGTTGAAGCCCTGGTGCGATATTGCGAGAAGAGGCGCGCTTCTGCAAGTCCCCCAAAAATTAGGGTAAGGTCCTCATTTGACGACGGCGTCGCCGCGAAGTGAGCAGATGCGGCAGCCAGTCTCTCGCCGCCTTGTCGATCACCCCTCGTGCGCCTTAGCGAGTGGGTCGCAAGCCGCCAGGACGCCGAAGCGGACTTTTCGCATTGCTGATCGCGGTTGCTGGCCTGCTGCTCAGCGGTGTCATCGCGGCTGCCCTTGCTCACCGCAACGCGTTGCCCGCCTGGAGCTCAAATGTTCCCGTGCGCGATGCAACGATGGGATGTGTCCGGTTCGCAAACCATTATACGGACATTCGACAGGCGTTTGGCATGAGTGAGCCGAGCCCGGCGTGCAAACCGCCTGCCGGATGGAGCGAGACGGCCGTTGCTCGCGCAGTGGACGCGGCGAGCGCCCGGCTTGCCGTCGACGAGGCGTTGCGCGCCGCGCGTCGCCACTTTCATGAAATGCTTTTCTGGTTTTTCGTGCTACCTGGTCTTCGCCGCTTCCCCGGGGAAAGCGCAGCGATGGAGAAATCGGCGACTTCAGAAGCTGTGCACGGCGAAGCTTTGCTATTATTGACTGGCTCTCCTTGTCGGCCACTGCTGCCGCGTTCGCCATTTGCGGGCACTTCGACCTTGCGCTGCACGGTTGGCGAATGCTGATCGGGCAGAAATCCGGTGACCGGTGCGGGTTCTTGCCGGCCGGCGGCTCGGGAGCGTGAAGGGCGCCTTGGCCTGCCGTTCTGCGCATCCGGCGATGCGACCGGCCAGGCCGACACCGGTATCGGTGACGAAGCTGACGTTGATTTCATGGAGAGTGTCGTCGGTTTGATCTGGCGGGCACTGCTACTGTGGTTGTTGTTGTTTGGGCTTGCCAATCTGGTAGGCGGTTGATCGATTTTTTACAGGAGTTTCTTCATGAGCAGAGAAGTCGTTGTTCTAAGCGCAGCCCGTTCGGCCATTGGCACTTTTGGCGGTTCCCTGGCCAACATGGAGCCACATGAACTGGCCGGCGCGGTTATGAAAGAGTCGATCGCCCGCTCGGGTGTTGATCCACAGCAGATCAACTACGTCGCGGTCGGAAACGTCATTCCGACCGATTCACGCTTCGCCTACGTCGCTCGTGTGGCGGCGATTCAGGCCGGACTGCCCATGGATTCGGTAGCCATGGCCGTCAACCGTCTGTGCGCCTCGGGCCTGCAGGGCATCGTGAGTAGCGCGCAGAACATCCTGCTCGGTGACTCCGATTATGGCGTGGGCGGTGGTGTCGAGGTCATGTCGCGCGGTTCCTATATGCTGCCGGCTATGCGCTCGGGCGCACGTATGGGCGACGCCAAAGCCATCGACATGATGGTGGCGACGCTCAACGATCCCTTCGGTGTCGGTCACATGGGCGTGACTGCCGAGAATCTCGCCAAGAAATGGGATATCAGCCGCGAAGAGCAGGATGCGCTTGCCGTCGAGTCGCATCGCCGTGCCGCGGCTGCCGTCGCCGAGGGCCGCTTCAAGTCGCAGATCGTTCCGATCGTGATGAAGACCCGCAAGGGAGACGTGATCTTCGATACCGATGAGCACATCAAGGCGACGACGACGATGGAGACGCTGGGCAAGATGAAGCCCGCTTTCATCAAGGACGGAACGGTGACTGCCGGCAACGCATCGGGTATCAACGACGGCGCCGCGTTCATGGTGCTGGCTGCTGCCGATGTCGCCGCTGCCGCCGGCCAGAAGCCGATCGCGCGTCTGGTTGCCTACGCCGTCGCCGGCGTGCCGAACGAGATCATGGGTGAAGGCCCGATCCCGGCGAGCAAGCTGGTCCTCAAGAAGGCTGGTCTGACGCTCGACCAGATGGATGTCGTCGAGTCCAACGAAGCCTTTGCGGCGCAGGCCATTGCGGTCAACAAGGGGCTTGGGCTCGACCCGGTCAAGACCAACCCGAATGGCGGCGCCATCGCTCTCGGTCACCCGGTCGGCTGCTCGGGGGCGTTCATCGCCACCAAGGCGATCTACGAATTGCAGCGCATCGGCGGCAAGTACGCGCTGGTCACCATGTGTATCGGTGGCGGCCAGGGTATCGCGGTGGTCTTCGAACGCCTCTGATTGCCGTTGCTGTCAAGCGGCGCACGCAAGTAAGAAAGCCCGACCGTGAAGCGGTCGGGCTTTTTTTTCGCGGTGGTGCAGTGGTGGCGCGGCGCACAACTCATCCGGCTTGGCCTGGAAGCCGCAGTCCGAGGGCAGCGTTCTTAGCTGTCGTGCCGTGTTCGACGACACCGAGCAGAGGAGCCGTCAGTCGCTCCTGCAGGGCCGCGATGTTTTCGCTGCAGCGCAACATGGCCGGGTCGATGCGGTTTGCGACCCAGCCGGCCAGCGGCAGGCCGCGTGCCAGGATGGCTTGTTGGGTCAGCAGCGCGTGGTTGATGCAGCCCAGGCGCATGCCGACGACCATAATCACCGGCAGCTTGAGCGCGGCGGCCAGGTCGGCGGTGTCGTGGGTGCGATCGAGCGGGACGCAGAAGCCGCCGACACCCTCGACCAGAACCGCGTCGGCGAGCGTCTGCAGCTGGGCGAAAGCGGCGACGATCTGCGTCAGCTCGATGTGGCGACCTTCCTCCGCGGCAGCGATGTGCGGCGCGATGGCCGCCTTGAATCCGTAAGGATTGACCAATTCCCGTGGCGGTTGCAGCGATGACGCGGCGAGCAGGCGCTCGACGTCGTCGTTGCGTCCGCTGTCGTCGAAGCCGGCGGCGATCGGCTTCATCGCCACCGCGCTCAGCCCGGCACGGCGCAGCGTATGCAACAGTGCGCAGGCAACGAAGGTCTTGCCGATTTCGGTATCGGTCCCGGTGACGAACCAGGCGGGCTTGTGTGGCGGGTGATCAGATTGCATGTACTCTCTCATTTTCTGGCGTAGGCAAGAATGACGTCGTAACGCGCCGGCAGGCCGGCCGGCGTGCGGTGTTGCTCGTAGGCGTCCTGCACCCGCTGCCAGGCGCTACGGCCGAGCAGGCCGCTGCGTGCGCCTTCACCGACCGAGCTGGCCCCGATCGCCTTGATCGCCCGCAGCAGTGTCTTCAGGTTTGGGTAGTGCATGTTGATCGTCTGGCGTTGCAGCCGGACTTCGGAAAAGCCGGCCAGGGTCAGCGCTGAGCGGATTGCCGCTGGCTCGCTGAAGGGGAGCGTGTGTCGGTAGCGGTCGATGCCGACGAAAGCCTCGCTGAGTTCGGAAAAGGTCTCCGGTCCGAGCGTGCTCAGCGCGAGTTGTCCGCCTGGGCGCAGAACACGCCGTGCTTCGGCAAACACCTTGCCGCTGTCGCACCATTGCACGGTCAGGTTGGACCACCAGGTCGAGAAGCTCTCGTCGCTGCAGGGCAGCGCTTCGATGTCTGCGGCAAGACAGGTATCGGCGTCGTTTCGGGCGATGGCGAGCATCGTCGTCGCGAAGTCTACGGCGGTGATGTGCGCGCCGGGCCAGCGCGTGCGCAGCAGGCGGCAACCATAGCCCGTTCCGCAGCCGGCATCGAGGATCGCGCCTGGTTCGGGAAGCGGCGCGAAATCGGTCAGCAGCCGCTCACAGACCTGACGCTGCAGGACTGCCGCGTCGTCGTACGAGCCTGCGGCACGTTCGAAGGACTCGCGAACGCGTGGCTTAGGCGGTAACAGGGGCATGACAGAAGTCGTCCAGCAGTCGCGCAAAGCGCTCCGGGTTGGCCAGGAAGGGGACGTGTCCGACGCCGTCAAAAATGTCCAGCTGCGCGTTGGCCAGTTGTCGAGAAGCGCCAACTGCAGCGGCCAGCGGGTTCAGCGAATCGTTTTCGCCGTGGATCAGCAGGCAGCGCGTGGCAAGGGTCGGCAGCAGCGGCCGTAGATCGACCTCGCGCAGCCACTCCAGGCCGCAGCGCAGCGCTTCACTGTCGGGAACGGGTGCCTTGCGCAGACCGGCGAGGAGCGTACGGGTGATTTCCCGCGCCCTGGCGTCACCCTGGCTGAGGAGGGCGGCGAAACGCTGCAGGGTCTGCTCCGGTTGAGCCTGTACGCTGGCCGAAAAGCTGCCGAGCAGCGCCGGCGTCTGTGCTGCCTGCCAGTCCGCGCGCTGCATGAAACACGGCGTGCTGCCGACCAGTGCCAGCCCGGACACCCGTTCTGGTGCGAGCAGCGCAGCGCGCATCGCCAGCAGTCCGCCAAGCGACCAGCCACACAGGGTGATCCGCTCCGGCAGCGCGTCGAGCAGCGTCTGCGCCGTCGCCGAGAAGTCAGGGAAGGTCTCGCGCGCGTCGCCATCGGCGGGGCTCCGGGCGTAGCCGGGCAGGTCGATCACGTGTACCCGGCAGTTTCGTGACAGGCGGTCGAGCACGGCCTGCCAAACCCAGCTGCCCAGCCCCCAGCCGTGGATCAGGGCCAGATCCGGGCCGCTGCCCATGATCGAGGTCATGCCAGTTCCCGCAGTGCGTCGACCAGTAGCGCGACCTGTTCGTCACTGTGGCTTGCCGTCAGCGATACGCGCAGGCGTGCAGTCCCCGCGGCCACCGTCGGCGGCCGGATAGCCGGTACCCACAGGCCGCGTTCGTAGAGCGCGCCGGCGACGCGCAGCGTCTCGTGATTGTCGCCGATGAGCACAGGCTGGATTGCCGTCGGCGAAGGCAACAGGCGCCAGCGTGTGCCGGCCAGTCCGTCGCGCAATTGTGCGATCAGTTGCCACAGGCGACTGCGCCGGGCGTCGCCGCTGGCGATCAGCTCCAGGCTGGCGAGCAGCGCGCAAGCGATGGCCGGGCTGGCGGCGGTGGTGAAGATGTAGGTGCGGGCGCGCTGTTCCAGCCAGTCGATGACCGTCGTGTCACCGGCGACGAAAGCCCCGGCAGCGCCGGCCGCCTTGCCGAAGGTACCCATGTAGAGCAGGCGCCGGGCGGCTGGCAGTTGAAAATGCGCGATGCTGCCACGGCCCTGTGCACCGAGGACGCCGAATCCATGGGCGTCGTCGATCACCAGCCAGGCATCGAAGCGTTCTGCCAGTTCAAGCAATCCCGGCAAGGGTGCCAGGTCGCCGTCCATGCTGAATACCGCGTCGCTGAGGATCAGCTTGCGCCGTGCCGGGCTGGCGGCGAGCAGGCGCTCGAGAGCGGCCAGGTCGCCGTGCGCGTAGCGCTGGCTGTCGGCGCGCGAGAGCTGCACGGCGTCGATCAGCGAAGCGTGGTTGAGGCGGTCGGCGAAAACCGCGTCCTTGCGCCCGACCAGCGCCGGAACGATCCCCAGGTTGGCCATGTAGCCGGTCGAGAAGAGCAGGGCACGGGCAAAACCCGTGAAATCGGCGAGCTCCTGCTCGAGTGCGGCGTGCGGCGTCAGGTGCCCGCTGACCAGATGCGAGGCGCCGCTGCCGACGCCCCAGGTTCTGGCACCGGCGCTGGCCGCCTCGATCAACGCCGGGTCGTTGGCCAGTCCCAGGTAATCGTTGCTGCAGAAGCTAATCAGCGGGCGCCCATCGACACGCGCCTGCGGACCGCAGGGAAAGTCCAGGGTGCGGCGCTCGCGTTTGAGGCCGGCCGCCCGCAGGGCATCGACCTCGCTTTGCAGTTCTTCCCAGATCATCAGCGCAGCGCGGCGTCCAGTGCGGCGATGGCGCGCGCGACGAGGAACTCGCATTCCTCGTGGCTGATCACGTACGGCGGCATGAAATAGACGGTATTGCCGATCGGGCGCAGGAGGATTTCCCTGGTCAGCGCCTGCCGGTAGAAGTGTTCGGAAAACTGTGCGTCGTCGCTGAGCACGTCGAAAGCGGCGATCATGCCGCGCTGGCGGAGATGACGGACACGCGGGTGATCGGCCAGGGGCTCGAGGCAGCGGGCGAGGTGCGCGCTGAGGACGCGGTTGCTTTCGATGACCCGATCTTCGGCAAAGATGTCGAGCGTCGCCAGGGCCGCCCGGCAGGCCAGTGCGTTGCCGGTATAGGAGTGCGAATGCAGAAAGCCGCGGCTGACGCTGTCGTCGTAAAACGCCGCATAGACGCTGTCCGTGGTGAGCACCATCGACAGCGGCAGGTAGCCGCCGGAGATGCCCTTCGAGAGGCACAGGAAGTCCGGCCGGATGCCCGCCTGCTCATGGGCAAAGAAGGTGCCACTACGGCCGCAGCCGACGGCAATCTCGTCACAGATCAGGTGCACCTGGTAGCGGTCGCACAGGGCGCGGGCCAGGCGCAGGTATTCCGGGTCGTACATCGCCATGCCGCTGGCACACTGAATGAGCGGCTCGACGATCAGCGCGGCGATGCGCGTGTGGTGCTCGTCGAGATGCTTCTCGAGCGCTGCGGCGGCGCGCCGGGCGACGTCAACGGCGGTTTCTCCGTCTTCCGCCCGGCGTGCGTCGGGCGTCGGCACGGTGCTCGCCGGGCGAATCAGCGGCGCGTAGGCGTCCTTGAAGATGGCCACGTCGGTCACCGCCAGTGCGCCGACGGTCTCGCCGTGATAACTGCCACGCAGGCAAAGGAATTCGTGTTTGTTGGCGTGTCCGCGGTTACGCCATGAGTGAAACGACATCTTGAGCGCGATTTCAGTCGCCGAAGCGCCGTCGGAAGCGTAGAAACAATGGCCGAGCTCGCCGCCGGTCAGCGCCGAGAGGCGCTCCGAAAGCTCGATGACCGGCCGGTGCGTGCAGCCGGCAAGGATCACGTGTTCGAGTTGCTCGAGCTGCTCGCGCAGCGCGGCGTTGATGCGCGGATTGCAGTGACCGAACAGATTGACCCACCACGAGCTGATCCCATCGAGGTAGCGCCGACCATCGAAGTCGTGCAGCCAGACGCCCTTGCCGCTGGCGATGGGAATCATCGGCAGGGCGCCGCCAGCCGCGTGCTGCTTCATCTGGGTGCACGGGTGCCAGACGGCGGCGAGGCTGCGTTGCAGCAGGTCGCTATTGCTCATGTGCCTTGGCGGTGGTCAGCGATGGGCAGCGGCGCGGGGTGACGAGTCAGCGGCTGCACGTCAGTGCAGGGTCTGCGAGGGAGCGTCGTCCTGCTCGGGCATCTCGGCATGTACCGTCTCGCCTTCGATGTTGGGATAGAGAGGGGCGCCGCAGTCGTCGCAGAACTCATAGGGGAACTGCTGGTCGAGGAGGGTGACTTCCTTGAGGCCGGTCTTGCGCAGGACACCTTCGATTTCTCCGGCGACATCGGTCGTTTCGTCCTCGATGCCCAGGAGAGGCCAGACCACGCCGTGGTAGATGACGTCCTCATCGCGCGGCCCAAAGCCGATCCGGTATTCTTCCAGCCGCTTGTCGTGGAAGCCGCCAACGATGGCCCGCAGGTTGTCGGCGCTGTCGCCGAGCGTCGCCTGCAGGAAGGCCACCGACGCGTTCAGCGAGTAGGGGCGCGAAGCGCTGTCGGCGGCGCGACAGGCGGCATGGTAGGCGTCGGCAAGCAGCGGTTGATAGGCACAACCGGTAAGCAGCGGCTCGAAGCAGGGCGCACCCTGGCGCACCCACTCCTTGAGGGCAGCCTCGCGGGTGCTCTTGTCTTCTTCGTTCCAGCGGAAAAGCGGCATGCCTCGCGGCACGGCCAGCGCGCCGACCAGGTAGCGGGTGTCGGAGAGAAAACGGTTCGTTTCGGGCATGCTCGACGCGTCTACGCCGAGATCACAACCGGCAAGCGCGGCCGCACCGAGCTTCTGCAGGAGTTGCCAGGTGTCGACAAAACTGTGCGGTAGCTGGTCCGGGCTGTACAGGTAATCAGCGAGCGCGACGCGGGCGCCGGCGGCAAACACGTGCGCCCCGAGTTGGACTTTCAAGGTCTGCAGGAGGCTTTGCGGGATCGCTGTCGCGGGGATCGAGAAGCGCGACCACCCGAGTACCGGAACGGCAATCAGCAGGACATCGAAATCCTGGCCGCGATCGAGCATGGTGCACGATTCGGCCTGTGACTCGACGATGTCGGCAAGATCGTCATGGGCCATCGCGTGCGTGTCGAAGAGGCGGTCGAGCGAGGCGTTCAAGTCCTCCTCGGCTCCATCATGCAGCAGGCGGTCGACGAGCTCGGCCAGGCGTTTCTGCCAGAACAGATCTTCGATCTTGCTGCCGGACTCGGCAAGGCCGATGGCCAGGCGGCCCAGTTCGGTAGCGTCGGCAGAAATGCGCTTGCGGGAGGAGAAGCGGTTGCGTTTCATCGTCGGGAGCCTGCGGCAGAGTCAATCCGACATTGTAGCAAGCTGGCGAGCCCGGCGTCCGCGCGCGTGCATCCTGATGGCCATTCGTGCACCCCTGCGCCGGGCGGCGCGACGTGCCGGCCGACGGTCGCTGTGCAGAAAATCGGACGAAGCAAGGAAGGAGGTGTGGCGAGCGCCTCAGGCGACGCGCAGCTTGGCCAGCGAAGCGAATGCAGCCCCGTTACCGATATCCGGCGTAATGATCAGTTCGAGGACCTTGACCGCGGCGAGGTCGACGCGATGGTCTTCGCTCTGGCCAGTGGCGCCATCCGGGCTGAAGTTCCACTGCTGCCTGACGATTTCCCGGAACGACTGCCCGCCATCGGCCGACCAGCGCAGGACGTACTCCTGGGTGCGCTGCGCCGACGTTTCGACGAACGACAGGTGGATCCTGCGCAGCGCTTGTGGTTCGGCAAAGAGCAGGCGGATGGTCTGTTTGCCGGGAACTGCGGCACGCCAGCCGCTGCCCTCGCCAGGTGCCAGGGCAGACTCGATGGGATGGGCGGCGTCTTCCGAGCTGATTTCCACCTCGGCCAGATCTTCGAGATTGAGCCACTCGCCAGTCGGCGCCGCGCCGGCCGGTTGACTATCGGAGATTACTCGCTTGCGCATTCGCTCAATCCCTCATCAGTGATCCGCGCTCCGCGACGCGGAACCGGCAGGCCAGACCTGCTAGCCGGCTACGTTGGCCTCGGCTTGCGCGAGTCGTCCGGCAACCTCACGCTCGGCTTGAATCCAGTACTCGGTGGAAGAACCTTGAAATCCGTCATTTTCGGCGATGAAGTACGCTGCCGACTGAATCATGCAATAGCGTTCTTCAGCGCTTGGCGCGTGTGCGGCGGCGGGCGCAGTATTGACCTCGGCGACCGTTGTTGGCGCCGCTTTTCTCGCTGCAGCCTTTTTCACCGCGGCCGCGGCGGGCTTTTCTGTTGCCGGAGCTGCCGTGGTTGCTGCCTTGGGCGCTGCGGCAGCTTTGCTGGTCGCCGCCTTCCTGGGGGCGGGTTTCTTCGTGGTCGTGCCGTTCGTCGTCTCTTCAGCCATGATCTATCCCTTTTCTCTTTCGCTGTCAGTATGTGGTTGGTGCAGAGTGCGGGCACCCGGGCGGCTTCGCCGCCCCGCGCGTACCCCGGCAGGATAGAAAAATCGGGGCTTCCGGTCAAGGCCAATAACTATTCTCGGCGAGTGGTCGCCGCATGCGCGGCGAACCGGCATGGGCCGCGTATCAGCGTGCGCCGCGAACCGGTATGCGTCGCAAATCAGCGTGCGCCGCGAATCAGCGCGACCAGATCCTCGGTCGACGGCAGCGCGCTGGCTTCGCCTTCGTCCAGAATGCTCTCGGCAAGCGCGCGTTTCTCGTGGTGCAGCTCGACGATGCGCTCCTCGACGCTACCCTTGCTGACCAGGCGATAGACGGTCACCGGTCGCAGTTGCCCGATGCGATGCGCGCGACCCATGGCCTGGTCTTCGGTGGCCGGGTTCCACCATGGGTCGGTAATGACCACGTAATCGGCAGCGGTCAGGTTGAGCCCGAAGCCACCGGCTTTCAGGCTGATCAGGAAGAGATCGCCCTGGCCGGCCTGAAAAGCTGCGACGCGCCGCGTTCGCTCGGCGGCGGGGGTCGAGCCATCAAGGTACTGGCAAGCAATTCCGCACCCATCCAGGTATTCGCGTAATATCGCAAGAAAGTCGACGAACTGACTGAAAACAAGCGCTTTATGGCCATTTGAAACCAGTTCGGAGGCGAGTTCTGAAAAAGCCTGCACCTTGGCGCCGACGATGCCGAGTTCGGGGCTGCAAAGGCGTGGGTCGCAGGCGGCACGACGCAGACGCGTCAGCTGGGCGAGGATGTTGAAGCGTGCCTGCGCCTGCGGCGCACTGTCGAGACTGGCGTCGATCTCGTTGGCCGCTTCGCGGCGCAGCGCTTCGTAGTGGGCGGCTTCGGCAGCTTCCGGGGTCACCGTCAGAATCAGTTCGGTGCGCGCCGGCAGCTCCTGCAGGACTTCGGACTTGGTGCGGCGCAGGACGAAGGGACCCACCAGACGCTTGAGGACGTGCTGTGCCTCGCGGTCGCGGTTACGTTCGATGGGGCCGGCGAAGCGCTCGTCGAAGCGGCGGTGACTGCCGAGCAGGCCGGGATTGACGAAGCGCATGATCGACCACAGATCGGACAGGCGGTTTTCGACCGGGGTGCCGGTCAGCGCCAGGCGAAAGTCGGCGTCGAGCGCGAACACCGCCTGCGAGCGCTTGGCGGCGGCGTTCTTGATCGCCTGCGCCTCGTCGGCGATCAGCGTATGCCATTGACGCCCGGAAAAGCGTTCCTGGGCGAGTTGCAGCAGCGTGTAGGAGACGATCAGCAGGTCCTGTGGCCCGGCCTTGGCAAGCAGTTCCTCGCGTTCGCCTTCACCCGCCTCGCTGTAGACCCGGACGTTGATGCTGGGTGCGAAACGCAGTGTTTCTGCCAGCCAGTTGCCGCACACGGAGGTCGGCGCGATGACCAGCGCGGCGCCGCCAGCGGCGCGTTCGAGTAGCACAGCGAGCGCCTGGAGGGTCTTTCCGAGACCCATGTCGTCGGCCAGGCAGCCGCCGACACCGGCCGTTGCCAGACGGATTGCCCACTGGTAGCCGTCTTCCTGATACGGGCGCAGGCTGGCCTGCAGCAGGCTCGGGAGTTTCGGCGTCAGGGCCTGCGCCTGGCGCAGGCGGTCGATCGCCTGGCGAAAGTCCTTGCTGGCGTCGACCTCGCTGCCGTCGAGAATCTCGTCGAGCCAGGCGGCGGCGATCGTCGGCACCTTGCCACCTTCCTTGTCGGTTTCCAGGACTGCGGAAAGATCGTTCAGCTTCTGTTTCAGCGAGCGCGTCAGGGCGGCGTAGACGCCGTCTCCCATGGGCACGAAACGGCTCCTGGCGCGGCTCGCGCTGAGCAGTGTTTCCAGCTGTACGACCAGCCCTTCGTCGAGAGTCGCCTGCCCGGAGACGCGGAACCAATCGCGCTCACGGGCTATTTTCACGCCCAGCTGATGGCTGTCGAGGGTGAGCACGCGAACGCTCTTGCCTTTCGGCCAGTCCACCGCGGCGATTGCCGGCAGGGTCGGCAGTGCTTCGACCACCGCCAGCGCGTTTTCGGGGTCGGTGATCAGCCACTCGCTGCCGCCGTCGCCGCTGTCGAGAAAGGGCAAGGCGTCGAGTACCGTTTCCAGATGCTGGCGCTCGCTCTTCAGGTCACGTTCGGTACCGACCGTTTCGCTGCCGCGCACCGCCATCAGGCGCAGTCTGCCGGCGGCAGCTGGCAGGCGTGGACCGTCCGCACCGAGCGGTGCGACCACCAGGCGCAGCGAGAGGTCGTCCCCGAGCGGCGAGAGTTCGGCGCGCAGGCGGGAGTAGCTGGGCACCTGCCGCGTCGCCTGTGCCGGGTCGGCATGAACGTGAAAATGCGTGGCCAGTGCCTGCAGGGTCTTGGCCACTTCTGCCTGCGCGTTCGGCGCGTCGGCGGGAACTGAAAAACGACCCGAAACGAGCTGCGCAGCCTGCTGCTGGGCCGGCGAAAAACGAACCAGCCGCAGGCGCTGTGGCCCATCCGCGACCAGCGTGACGAGCCGCAGGGCCTCCGCTTGACGACGCTCGTCGGCGTCTGGCACTGAGTATGGATTGGCCGCGACCGGCGCCCGCAGCGGCGGCTCGACGCGCATCACGTAGCGCCCGTCGACGCGCAGGAGCTCGAGTTCCGGAGCGGCTTCGCTCAAGTCGACGAACTGCTCTGCCGCGCCCGGCAGGACGATGCACGGGTGGCCGGGAAGGGCGGCGATGGCGGCTGCCAGATCGATGCGGTAGCGATTGCGGTAGCCGTGTTCGAGGCGAACGGCGCGAGCGACTTTCAGATCGGCGCCGGCCAGCTGCGGGTTGCCGGCGATTCTCGCCAGGCTCAGCGGCCGCGGCCGTCCCCAGCCGCGTTGGCCGCGCTTCTGTTCGAGCGGCGTGACGGCGAGCAGGTCACCCTGGCTGCCGATCTCGAGTTCCCACAGCAGGCGCGTCGTTTCGCCGTTGCCGCTGGCCGCTGCATTGCCGCCCAGGGATTGCAGCGCGAGGAGGATTTCCTGCCACTGCTCGCCGCCACTGGCGATGAAAAAACGCTCAGGCGGATCGCGTCCTTCGAGCACGGCCTGGCTGCCGTCGAGGATGTGGGTCAGCGTTCTTAGTCGGCAACTGTCAAGGTCCTGGCGCAGGAGGTCGATCGATGCCCGCCACTGCTCCGCTACCGTTTGCGGATTCCTTTCGGCGATCGTTTCGCGACCCAGCCAGGCGGCGAGCAGCACTGCCCACAGGGAGTCGAGCACCCAGCGCGCCTCGACGTCGCGCGTGGGCCGGAAAGCGGCTCGTTCGAGCGGCGCCTTGCCGAGGCGAACGTCGATCGCATGCACCCAGCGTCCCCAGCCGGCGTAAGGGCTGGGCGCCCGCTTGCCGGACTCCGCGACGCAGAACTTGCGCGCCAGTTCGAGGTGCCGGGGCGTCGCCTGCGCCAGAAGTGACAGCGGATAGAACCAGGCCACGCTGTCCGGCAGCAGGTGTTTGCCAGCACCGCCGAGCTCGCTCTTGCACTGCTTGAGCGCCGCTTCGAATGCCGCCTGCCCGGCACCCCACTGCCCGTCGATGACCAGCCTGGCGGCACGAATCGCGGCGCTCAATCCGTCGTCGAGTCCCTCCAGCGCGGCTTCCAGCAGGGCGCTTTCGCCGCGTTGCATGGCCAGGTCGCCGAGGACCAGGCGCAGATCGGTCGACAAGGCCTCGCGATCGTCGGCCAAGGCCTCTACCGCCCAGTCGGCGACCGGCAGGTAGGCCTGCGCAGAGAAGATGCAGACGCTGGCGATCGCCTGATAGGCCAGCCGCGAGCGCCAGATCGGCTCGATGCGCTGGAAACTCTCTCCGTCAAAGGGCCAGAGGATGGCTTCGCCGACGATCACGTTCCAGTCCAGCGACCGGCCCAGGACGCTTCGCAGGTGCGACAGCTCTTCGCTGGCAGCGCCCGAGAGGAATTTGGCGCGAACGTAGGCGATGGTCGTCGGGATGCTCCCCGTAGGCCAGTAGTACGCCGATCGGGTGGGGTCAAAGCGGTCGACGTCGGCGATCAGGCGGGGCAGCGAGTCGCCCTGGCTGCTTTCCAGCAACTGCCGGTAAAGCGCGGTGCGCAGCGCATCGACGAGGTGAAACGTGGCTGCCCGCGAGGGATCGTCGACCAGCAGGCCGTTTTCCCGCAGTTTCTGGGTCGCCGCCTTGACGTCGGCGGCAGTCAAGGCCTTTCCCGAGCTGTTTTGCAGGCCACTCAGCGAAAGCGCCCGGTGCAGGTCGGTGTTGCTGCGAAAAGTCCACAGCAGCGCGCTGGCCAGCGCGACCCTGTGCTGGTCTGGCGTCAGTCCGTGGCGGTCGAGCATTTCTAGAGCCGGGGCGTTCAGGGCAGTTCTGTTCATCGGGTGGCTGCGGAAATGGTTGCTGCTGTTCTGTGGGAGACGGTCAGGCGCTGCCGCGGGTGAGCAGCATCGCGTCGCCGTAGCTGAAGAAGCGGTAGCGCTCGGCAATCGCGTGCCGATACGCACAGCGAATGGCGTCGACGCCAGCGAACGCCGAAACCAGCATCAGCAGCGTCGACCTTGGCAGGTGGAAATTGGTGATCAGCCGGTCAACGACACGGAACTCGTAGCCGGGGGTGATGAAAATATCGGTCTCGGCGGGGCCGGCGCGCAGTTCCCCGCGCTGCGCGGCAGCTTCAAGTGCGCGCAGGCTGGTCGTTCCGACGGCGACGATCTTGCCGCCGCGGGCGCGGGTGCGCGCAATGGCGGCAATCGTGGCCTGGGGAATCGCGAAGCGCTCGGCGTGCATGCGGTGTTCGGCGACGTGATGCACGCGCACCGGCTGGAAGGTGCCGGCGCCGACGTGCAGCGTCAACCACGCCACTTCGACGCCACATTGTGCGATTTGGGCGAGCAGCGCATCGTCGAAATGCAGGCCGGCTGTCGGCGCCGCGACGGCGCCAGGGTGGCGCGCGAAAACCGTCTGATAGCGAGCCTCGTCGTCGACGCCGGCGGGGTGCGTGATGTACGGCGGCAGCGGCAACCGGCCGTGTCGTTCGATCAGCGTCCACAGGTCGCCTTCGTCTGCCCCGCGCTCTGCGCTGTCATCGGCCAGTTGCAGCGCGAAGAACTCACCGTGTTCGCCGCTACGGCCTTCGACGATCAGGCAGATGGCCTCTTCGAGAACGATCCGGCTACCGGCTTTCGGCGACTTGCTGGCGCGAATCTGCGCCACCGCGTGACGGGAATCGACGATGCGCTCGATCAGCACCTCGATCTGGCCGCCGCTTTCCTTGCGGCCCAGGAGGCGGGCCCGGATCACGCGCGTATCGTTGAACACCAGCAGATCGCCGGCAGCCAGCAAACCGGGGAGGGCGCTGAAGCGCTGATCGGCGAGCGCGCTGCCCTTAACCTGCAGCAGCCGGCTGGCGGTGCGTTCGCCCGTCGGGTGCTGGGCGATCAACTCGCCCGGCAGGTCGAAGTCAAAGTCATCTAGGGTGAGCATAGCGGGCTAAGGTGGCTGGCCAAAGGTGAGCGCTCGAGGGGTGGCGGGGCAAGTGCGCCATTGTCGAGCTGCCCTCCTGCGGCTTGTCGACGGCCGGAGAATCAGCGATAATTCGCAGCTCTTCTGGCCCGCGAACTTCGCGGCCGAGGCCGAGATGGCGGAATCGGTAGACGCAGCGGACTCAAAATCCGCCGATGGTGACATCGTGGGGGTTCGATTCCCCCTCTCGGCACCAATCAGTTGCACCCAGTCACACTCCCGGCCGGCAAAGCTGCGCATCATAGCACGCCGCCCCGGCGCTGCCCGAGACCGGCATTCAGGCGCTGCCCAGAGGGCGCGCAAAAGCCCCCGGCCTCAGGATCCAACGACCTCCGATGACTCCCCGCAATGGCTGAACCTGTCGCGCCGCCATCGCCTCTTGGCGCCTGGTGGCTTGCCATCCGACCCAAGACACTGACCGTTTCGGTCGCTCCGCTGATCGTTGGCCATGCTGTCGCCTGGTCGCAGACCGGTTGGCTGCTCTGGCAGCCGGCGCTGGTTGCCCTGCTCGCCGCGCTGCTCATCCAGATCGGCACCAATCTGCACAACGACGTTGGCGATTTCGAGCGCGGCACGGACACGCCCGATCGCCTCGGACCGCCGCGGGTCACGGCAATGGGCTGGCTGCCGGCTACCGCCGTACGCCGCGCGGCGTGGCTTGCGTTCGCCCTGGCGTTCAACTTCGGAATCTTTCTCGTCTACCACGGCGGCTGGCCGATCGTCGCCATCGGCTTGGCGTCGCTGCTCGCCGGCTGGGCTTACACCGGTGGCCCATGGCCACTTGCCTACACGCCGCTGGGCGAATTGTTCGTCGTGCTCTTCTTCGGTCTGGCCGCGGTTGGCGGCAGCTACTACCTGCAGACGCTGTCGATAAGCCCGGCCGCGCTGCTGGCCGGGGCGATGCTCGGGCTGTTCGCTGCGGCGGTGATCACGGTCAACAATTACCGCGATCTGGAGACCGACGCCCGGGCCGGCAAGCGGACTCTGGCGGTGGTGGTCGGCCGGCGAGCCACGCAATGGGTCTATGCGCTGGAACTGCTGCTGCCGCTCCTCCTCTTGCCGTTGCTGGCGACGCTGGCCGGGCGCGGGCCATGGCTGGCACTGCCGCTGCTGGTACTGCTGCCAGCGTTGCGACTGCTGCAGCGCTTCCGGCGTGAGCCCGCGGGTCCGCTCTTCAACGAATTGCTGGCCAGCACGGCCAGGTTGCAGCTCGTTTACGCGCTTCTCCTGGCGTTGGCGATGGTCGTCTGAGCGGGGCTGCGGACGGCGCGCTCAGATCGGGCTGCCTGGCGGCGGCTTGAACCAGGTCAGCTTCTCCTGCAGGCGAACGACGGTGCCAACGATGATCAGCGCCGGCGAAGCGATGCCGGCAGCGTGTACGCGTTCGGGCAGGGTTGCCAGATCGGCGGTCAACACCCGTTGCCGGCGCGTCGTACCATGTTGCACGACCGCCGCCGGATGGCTGGCCGGCAGGCCGTGGGCGATCATCTGGCGGCAGATCTCGGCGATCCCGCCGACACCCATGTAGAAGACGACGGTCAGCTTCGGACGGGCCAAGGCCGGCCAGTCGAGATTGATCGTGCCGTCCTTGAGATGACCCGTCGCGAAGGCCACCGCCTGCGCATGATCGCGATGCGTCAGCGGAATGCCGGCGTAGGCGGCGCAGCCGGCGGCGGCGGTCACTCCCGGAACGACCTCGAAAGGGATCCCCGACTCGACGAGGGTCTCGATCTCTTCGCCGCCGCGCCCGAAAATGAAGGGGTCGCCGCCCTTCAGGCGAACGACTTTCTTGCCGGCACGCGCCAGACGAACCAGAAGTTGATTGAGTTGCTCCTGCGGCACGGTGTGATTGGAGCTTTTCTTGCCGACGTAGATCTGCTCGGCGTCTGCACGAGCCAGTTCGAGGACCCCTTCGGCGATCAGATGATCGTAGACGATGGCGTCCGCTTCGCCGACCAGACGCGCTGCACGCAGGGTGAGAAGGTCGAGGTCACCGGGCCCGCTGCCGACGATATAGACGGTTCCGACAGGCGGGGACGAGGGCGTTTGAATCATTCCTTTTTTCCGGTTTTTTGCTGAGGTGCAAGCATAAACGCCCGTTGCGCTATTTTCCAACTCGGACGCGACGATATGCTTTCTCGCACCGATCATATTTGATGGAGGTCAAGGAAGGGACCCGTGCAGGCGTGTCATCCTGCGCCGAGTCTGACACGGATGTGACCCGGGCGACAGTCGAGAAACTTCAAGAGGAGAGAAAAGAGCATGCAGAAGGTAATTCGTAACGTATTGATGCTGGCAGCACTGCCGTTGGCCATGAATGTGGCCTTCGCGGCGAAGGCCGAAAAGGCCGCTGCGCCAGCGCCGGCAGCCGATTCGGCGACGCTGTCCGCCGAGGCCAAAGCGGCTTCCGGAAAGACCTATTTCGAACGTTGCGCCGGCTGCCATGGCATGCTGCGCAAGGGCGCGACCGGCAAGAATCTCGAGCCGCAGAACACCACCAAGCTCGGTTCCTCGCGCCTTGAAAAGATCATGGCCTACGGTACGGAGGGCGGCATGCCCAACTTCGACGACATCCTGTCGAAGAAGGAACTCGCCGACATGGCCAAATATGTCCAGATGCCGGCCGACGTGCCGCCGGAATGGGGCATGAAGGACATGAAGGAGAGCTGGAAGCTGGTCGTGCCGGTCGCCGAGCGTCCGACCAAGCAGATGAACAAGGTCAACCTCCAGAACGTCTTCGCAGTCACCCTGCGTGACTCCGGCGAAGTGGCCCTGATCGACGGTGACACCAAGGACATCTGGGGTATCGTGAAGACCGGCTACGCGGTTCACATTTCGCGTATTTCGGCTTCCGGGCGCTATGTTCACGTCATTGGTCGCGACGGTCGCTACGACCTGATCGACATGTGGTACGAGACGCCGAAAATCGTTGCCACGATGAAGGCCGGCTACGAAGCGCGTTCGGTCGACACCTCGAAGTACAAGGGTTACGAGGACAAGTACGCTGTCGTCGGCGCCTATTGGCCGCCGCAGTACGCGATTCTCGATGGCGAAACGCTCGAGCCTCTGAAGCTGATCTCGACGCGCGGCGTCACCGTTGATGGTGAGTACCATCCGGAACCGCGGGTGGCTTCGATCGTCTCCTCGCACGACAAGCCGGAGTGGGTGATCAACATCAAGGAAACCGGCATGATCAAGCTGGTTGACTACTCCGACATCGCCAACCTCAAGGAAGTCACCATCAACTCGGCCAAGTTCCTGCACGACGGTGGCTGGGACTCGACCAAGCGCTACTTCCTCGTTGCGGCCAACGCGTCGAACAAGGTTGCCGTGGTCGACACCAAGGATGGCAAGCTGACCGCGCTGGTGGATACCGCCAAGATCCCGCACCCGGGTCGTGGCGCCAACTTCACGCATCCGAAGTACGGTCCGGTCTGGGCAACGTCGCACCTTGGTGCCGACGTGATCACCCTGATCGGTACGGATCCAAAAGGCCATCCGGAACAGGCGTGGAAAGTCGTTCAGGAACTCAAGAACCATGGTGCCAACTCGCTGTTCGTGAAGACGCATCCGAAGTCCAAGAACCTGTGGGCCGACGCACCTCTGAACCCCGATCCCGAGCTGGCCGGTTCGGTCACCGTCTATAACATCGACGAACTGGGTGATCCTGCCGCCAAGTCGCAGGTGATCAACCTGGCCGCCGCTGCCGATCTTGGCAAGACAAAGGGTCTGCAGCGCGTGGTGCATGGCGAGTACAACGAAAAAGGCGACGAAATCTGGTTCTCCGTCTGGACCGGCAACAAGACCGAGCCGTCGGCGATCGTCGTCGTCGATGACAAGACGCGTACGGTCAAGAAAGTGATCAAGGACAAGCGTCTGGTCACGCCGACCGGCAAGTTCAACGTCTATAACACGCAGCACGACGTCTACTGATTCCTGTCAAGCGTCTGATCCGAAGCGGGGGGCTTGTGCCCCCCGTTTTTTTTTGCCGCGATTGCCGGCATAATCCCCTGCACCTCAACTGCCGCAAGGAATCAACCATGAAAGTGAACATTCTCTTCCTGTCGGCTGCCATGTGCTCGCAGTTGGCCTTGGCGGCGCCACCGCCAGTCGACCCGGCCATGCTCGAGCTTGCCGACCAGAGCCGTTGCCTGGGCTGTCACGACGTGGATGTGACGGTACGCGGCCCTGCCTGGCGCGATGTCGCGAAACGCTATCGCGGCAAACCGGAAGTCGAGGAAGTGCTGGTGGAAAAGGTCTACACGGGGGGCGGTGGCGTCTGGGGTAACGACTACATGTCGTCCAACAAGCGCGCCGGGAAGGACAACATCCGCATCCTGGTCAAGTGGATTCTGACCCTGCCCGATTCCTGATGGCGGGCGCACCGCCGCGCAGCGTCCCCTATGAGCCGGCGTCGTTGGCGCGTGCCCGAAGGAGATCGATGATCATTGCCGACACCTGCTCGATCGAGCGATGGGTGACGTCGATCACCGGCCAGTTGCGCGCGACGAACAGGCGACGCGCGTCCTGGACCTCCTTGCGCAGGGCGCTGAAGTCGTTGTACTGGCTGTCTTCGTTGTCCCATGCCCGCAAGCGTGCGGAGCGGACGCGCGCCAGCCGTGTCGGGTCCACCGTCAGCCCGACGATCAGTGGTCCCTTTGCCGTCAGCAGCCCCATCGGCGGCTGCGAGAACGGCACCAGTGGCACGTTGGCGGCCTTGATGCCGCGTGAGGCCAGGTACATGCAGGTTGGCGTCTTGGTCGCCCGCGAGACGCCGACGACGATCACGTCGGCGCCGTCGAGATCGTCGCTGGCAATCCCGTCGTCGTGGGCCAGGGTATATTTCATGGCCTCGACGCGGCGGTAGTAGTCCTCGTCGAAAGCGTCGGACGAACTGCTATGAACTTGAACGGCGGTGCTGGAGTACTCGGCAAGACGGGCGATCAGTGGTTCGAGGGCAAACTGGCAGGGGACGAGCAGGTGGCTGCAACCGTCTTCGAGCGCCTGGCGGACGTCGGCGTGGCTGATGCTGTGCAGGACGTAGCCCGGCCTTTGCGCCACCTCGCCGAGAATCTCGGGCACCTGGCCGAGGTGGCGGACCATCTTCCACAGTCGGCGCTCGACCTCCAGCCCCTCGAGCTGGACGATGGCGTTACGCGCCAGCAACTCGACGAGTTCGCCGGAAGCATGCGAGACCAGGTGCAGTACGAGAGTCTTGCTCACAGCCATCCTTTGCTGACGGTAGCGGCGTGGCCGATCCTCAGCGGTGGTGCCCGCCGTCGAGGCGCAGCACGGTGCCGTTGATCATCACGTTCTTGAGTACGTGCAGGACCAACATGGCGAACTCGGCCGGATCGCCGAAACGATGCGGAAACGGGATCTGGTGGGCCAGCCGCGAATCGAGGTTCTTTTCCATGGCGAACAGCGTCGGCGTTCCGAACAGCCCGGGCGCGATGCCGACGACGCGAATGCCCAGCGGGCCGAGTTCGCGCGCCGCCGGCAGGATCATGCTGACGACGCCGCCCTTGGACGCCGAATAAGCCGCTTCGCCGCTCTGTCCGTCGTAGGCGGCGACCGAAGCGGTGGATAGGATGACGCCGCGCTCGCCGTTGGAGCGCGGCTGCAGGCGCGCCATGTCGGCGGCGGCGAGGCGCATCATGTTGAAGGTCGAGATCAGGTTGACTTCGACGAGCTGGCGGAAATCTTCCAGCGGCATCGGGCCGTCGGGGCCAATCGTCGGTTCCGAGTGGCCGCGGCCGACACAATGCACCAGCACGCGCGCCGCGCCGTGTGCGTCGCGCGCCGTTGCCAGCGCGTTCTCCGCCGAGAGCGAATTGGCGACGTCGCAGGGGATCGCCAGGCCGCCGATCTCGTCGGCAACCTTCTGCACGCCGACAGCGTCGATATCGATCACCGTCACCTTGGCTCCCGCCTCGGCGAGATAACGCGCCGTTTCCGCACCCAAACCCGATGCTGCCCCGGTGACCACCGCCGGGCACGCCCAAAGATCCATTGCCTGTCTCCCGCTGTTGCCACTTACCGCCGCCATCAGCCGACGGCGCAAGCGCGCATTATGGGGCGTGGGCGGCGGGTGCGCAAACGGCGATTGCCGTGCCGGAGCACTTGCCAGCGCTTGTTGTCCTGCGCCCCGCTTGCGCCGCTGCCGACTGCAATCTTCGGATAAAATGCCCGCTCCCCGCCTTTTCAAAGTTCTCGCGAAAAGGGTGAGCCGCGCTGCCATTGACCCGAACCTTACCGACTCCCGCCGCACGATGCCAATCCTTCCTCTTCTCGCCCTTGCGCTTGCTTCGGCCTCCGCCTTCGCCGAGACGGCTTCCGCGCCACCGGCGCCAACGCCCGAACGCCAGAAGCAGCTCGTGCACCTGGTTCGTCAGGACTGCGGTTCCTGCCACGGCATGACCCTGCAAGGGGGCCTCGGGCCGGCCCTGACGCCCGCGGCATTGCGCGAGCGGCCGGCTGACTCGCTGGTGGCGACGATTTACGGTGGCCGCCCGGGGACGCCGATGCCGCCGTGGCACCGCTTTCTCAGCGAAGCCGAGGCGGCGTGGATCGTGCAGCAATTGCTGCTCGGGTTTCCCGAGGAGTAGCGGCCGGGAAGCTCGCCAGCGTAGGGCTGGGTTCTTGATGAGACTTCCGGCGACGCGGACAGCAGCGTCGCAGCGTAGGGTGGCTGGAGTTCGCCCGGCTAATACCGCTGCCCGCGTCGCCAAGTCCGGCCAAGCATTCCCCTGCCACCGTCATTGCGAGGCGGCGAAGCCGACGCGGCAACCCAGTCAGAAGAACACTTCCGGGCGCGTGAACGACGTGTTACGCGGTTGCCGTGGCGCAAAGGCTTGTGCTATTTTCTTCGCGCCAGAAGAACCAAGCGACGCGCGCATGTGCTGAAAACGACTGGATGACCAGGGAGAAGCTGCAATGAAGACCCGCCTACGCAATTTTCTCGTGGCCCTGCTGGCATTGGCTGGCCACCTTGCATTGACGACCCTGGCAGCCGCGGCCACCACCGATCCTCTGCCTTCCTGGCGCGAGGGGCCGGCCAGGCAGGCGATCGTCAAGTTCGTGCAAACGGCCACCGACAGGGCGAGCGCCGGATTCGTACCGTCCGCCGAGCGCATCGCCACCTTCGACAACGACGGCACGCTGTGGACGGAGCACCCGATGTATACCCAGCTCGCCTTCGCACTGGACCGGATCAGGGAACTCGCACCGCAGCACCCGGAGTGGACGACGCAGCAGCCCTTCAAGGCGGTGCTCGACAATGACCTCGAAGCGCTGGCGGCGGGAGGCGAAAAAGGGCTGCTCGAATTGGTCATGGCCTCGCACGCCGGCATGAGCACAGCCGAGTTCGAGGCAATCGTGAGCGACTGGTTCAAGAAGGCGCGCCATCCGCGTTTCAAGAAGCCCTATACCGAACTGACGTTCCAGCCGATGCTCGAACTGCTGGCCTACCTGCGAGCCAACGGTTTCAAGACCTATATCGTATCCGGTGGCGGTATCGAGTTCATGCGGCCGATGACCGAAGCGGTCTACGGGATCCCGCCCGAGCAGGTCATCGGTTCGAGCATCAAGACCAGGTACGAGATGCAGGAAGGCAAGCCGGTGCTGACGCGCCTGCCCGAGATCAACTTCATCGACGACAAGACCGGCAAGCCGATCGGCATCAATACGTTCATCGGCAGGCGACCGGTCGCGGCCTTCGGCAATTCCGACGGCGACCGCGAGATGCTCGAATGGACCGGCGCCGGCAAGGGCGCGCGGCTGATGATGCTCGTGCTGCACGACGACGCCGAACGCGAATACGCCTACGGCCCTGCCAACGGCTTGCCCGCCACCAAGTTCGGCACCTTCTCGCAGTCGACGATGGACGAAGCCAAGCAGAAGGGCTGGATCGTCATCAGCATGAAGAACGACTGGCAGCGGGTTTTCTCTTTCCAGCCAGAGACGAAGAACCCGGCCAAGAAATAGAATCGTAGGCCCTCTAACGATCCACCATGACCTTGGAGACTGATCCCATGAACAAGAGCAGATCCTTCCTGGCCACCGTGCTGGCGACATTCCTGTTGGCAATCGCGCCCGTCCTTGCCGCCGCCCAGGCGAAGCCCAACATCCTCTTTATCGTCTCCGACGATACCGGCTACGGCGACCTAGGCCCCTACGGCGGCGGCGAGGGACGCGGCATGCCCACACCCAACATCGACCGCATGGCAAACGAGGGGATGACCTTCTTCTCGTTCTACGCGCAGCCGAGCTGCACACCGGGCCGTGCCGCGATGCAGACCGGCCGCATCCCCAACCGCAGCGGCATGACCACCGTCGCCTTCCAGGGCCAGGGCGGCGGGCTGCCGGCGGCCGAGTGGACGCTGGCCTCGGTGTTGAAGCAGGGCGGCTACAAGACGTACTTCACCGGCAAATGGCATCTCGGCGAAGCCGACTACGCGCTGCCGAACGCGCAGGGCTACGACGAGATGAAGTACGTCGGCCTGTACCACCTGAACGCCTACACCTACGCCGACCCGACCTGGTTCCCCGACATGGATCCGGAACTGCGGGCGATGTTCCAGAAGGTGACGATCGGCTCGCTGTCGGGCAAGGCCGGCGAGAAGGCCAAGGAGGACTTCAAGATCAACGGCCAGTACGTGGACAAACCGGGGCAGAACGTCACGCTGCACGGCGTCAACTACCCGAATGGCGTGGTCGGTATCCCGTACTTCGACGCCTACGTCGAGAAGGCGGCGATCGAGTTCCTGGACGACGCGGCCAAGGACAGGAGCAAGCCGTTCTTCATCAATGTGAACTTCATGAAGGTGCACCAGCCGAACATGCCGGCGCCGGAGTTCGAGCACAAGTCGCTGTCAAAGAGCAAGTACGCCGACTCCGTCGTTGAGCTCGACGCACGCATCGGCCGCATCATGGACAAGCTGCGCGCGCTTGGCCTGGACCAGGACACGCTCGTCGTCTACACGACCGACAACGGCGCCTGGCAGGACGTTTATCCAGACGCCGGCTACACCCCCTTCCGCGGCACCAAGGGAACGGTGCGCGAAGGCGGCAACCGCGTGCCGGCGATCGTCATCATGCCCGGCAAGATCAAGGGCGGCGCGCGCAACCACGACATCGTCGGCGGCCTCGACCTGATGGCCACCTTCGCCAAGGTCGGTGGCGTCGAGTTGCCGAAGAACGACCGCGAGGGCAAGCCGATCGTCTTCGACAGCATCGACATGTCGCCGGTGCTGTTCGGTACCGGCAAGTCGCAGCGCAAGTCCTGGTTCTACTTCACCGAGAACGAGCTGAGCCCGGGTGCAGCGCGCGTGGGCAACTACAAGGCGGTGTTCAACCTGCGCGGTGATGACGGCCAGGCCACCGGCGGCCTGGCGGTGGACAGCAACCTCGGCTGGAAGGGCGCGGAGAAGTATGTTGCGACGGTGCCGCAGATCTTCGACCTGTGGCAGGATCCGCAGGAACGCTACGACATCTTCATGAACAACTACACCGAGCGCACCTGGACCCTGGTGACGATCAACGAGGAAGTGCGCAAACTCATGAAGACCTACGTGCAATACCCGCCGCGCAAGCTGCAGAGCGAGGTTTACACCGGGCCGATCACGCTGTCGAACTACCAGCGCTTCCAGTGGGTCCGCGATCAGCTGCAGAAGGAAGGCTTCAACCTGACGCTGCCGACGGGGAACTAGTGTTGCATTCTTGAGCGACCCTATTTGGATTTGACTTTGCCACTCTGCGTCGCCTGCAGATGGAGATCCAGATTTGGGTCGCCGCGAAGATCGTGCCGCTGGCCGCGGAGGGGTTGCGAAACGAGGAGGTCGCGGATGCGTTGGGGATTGGCCGCGTACAGGTTTCGCGTTGGCGGGGGCGTCACGCGCAGTCGCGACTGGCGGGAATCGAGCGCGACCTGCCGCGCGGCGCACCTCCACCTCGGCCTCCTCGTTGAACATGGTCGAGCGATTCTTCCGCGAAATCACCGGCGAGCGACTGCGCCGCGGCGTCTTCACCAGCGTCCTCGCGTCGCCGAATCCTCGCCATCACGTGGACACTGCTGTGGCGCTGTATTTCCGGCGCGACTTTCAGCACGCCGGGCAGCCGCTCGCAACCCTGTCGGCGCTGGAATTCCTGGCTCCCATCCTGCGTGCAACTCGACACGGTCTTCGTGTCGGATGAGGCGCTACGCTCGCCTGTTCAGCTGGCCACGAGCGCCTTGCGCGGCGCCTGTCGGCGCCAGCGGGAGCAGGGCGGCACTGCCGCAGGTCGTCGCCAGCGCTCGATTTTTCCTCGAAATGGCGCCAAGTGCCCTAGAATGCTGGTTCTTGTGTGGTTGGCGGGTTGATCGTCGCGGTACGGGTAGCACCATGTCCCTGCCCCGAGGACCCGAATGGCATGCGGGCTGTGCTGCCGTCGGGTGAATGCATCAGACGGCGGCAAGCGCCGCACGCCCGTAGAGGATCGCCATGACCAGAAATCGTCCCTCGCTTCCGCCCTGGTCGCCGCGCCGTCTGACGATGGCCCTCGAACCTCGTCACCTGTTCGACGGCGCGGCGCCGGTGGAAGTCGCCGCCGCCGTGCAGGACGACGGCGCTGCGGCCGTTCGCGATGCGCCTGCGCCTGCGCCGGCGCCCGTCGAAGCGCCGCCACGCGAACTTATCGTCGTCGACAGCCGGCTGGTGCACGGCATCGATGTCGAGAAGTTGCTCGCCGGCCCGGCGAAAGTGGTGGTACTCGACCCGCGCTCCGAGGGCCTGGCGCAAATCGCCGCCGCGCTCGACGGTGAGCAGAACCTTGCTGCGATCCACATTCTCAGTCACGGCAGCCGCGAGGGCCTGCTTCTCGGGCTGGGCCTGGTCAATCAGAGCGAGCTGCAGCGGCAAGGCGCGCTGCTCGCGAGTATCGGTTCGGCGCTGAGCGCAGACGGCGACATCCTGCTCTATGGCTGCGATGTCGCCGCCGACAATCGCGCGTTCATCGACACCCTGGCCGGCTTGACGCAGGCGGACGTTGCCGCGTCCTCCGACGCCACCGGCAGCGCCGCGCTGGGCGGCAACTGGGTTCTCGAAATGACCGCCGGTCCGATCGAGGCGCGCGCGCTTGCCCTGGCCGATTTCGAACACCTGCTGGCGCCGCCGAGCATCGTCGATGGCGGTGGCGCGCGAACGACCAGCGAAGACACGCCGCTGGCCGTCACCGGCATCAGCATCGCCGACGCCGATGCCGGCGACATGCAGACCGTGACCCTGGTGGTGAGCGGAGGAACGATCACCCTGCACGCTGGAAGTGGGGCAAGCATTGCCGGCGACGGTAGCGCCAACCTTGTTTTTTCCGGCACGCTGACGCAGGTCAACACGGCCCTGGACGGCATGAGTTTTGCGCCGACTGCCGATTACTTTGGCGCCGCGAGCATCGCTGTGTATACCGACGACAGCGGCGACGGGAGCGGCAGCGTCGGGCCAACGACCGTCACGCTGACCGTGACGCCGGTCGACGACCTGCCGGCGGGCAGGGCAGACACGATCGCCGTGACCGAAGACGCCACCGCCGCCGTCATGGGCAACGTGCTGGCCAACGACATCAACGTCGACGCCCCGATCGATACGCTCGGTGTCATCGCGCTGCGCACCGGCACGGTCGCTGCCGGCAGCGGCACCGCCGGCAGCGTCGGCAATCCGCTGCTCGGAAGCTATGGCAGCCTGACCGTGGGCGCCGATGGCGCCTACAGCTACAGCCTGAACAACACGCTGGCGACGGTGCAGGCGCTGGCCGCCGGCGACACCCTGACCGAGAACTTCACCTATACCCTCAGCGACGGCCACAGTACGGCGCAGGCCGACATCACGGTGACCGTCAGCGGCAACAACGACGCCCCCCGGATCGTCGGCACGCCAGCCATCCTGGTTGCCAGTTCGATTCCCGAGAACGCGACCAACGGCGAGAACCCCGGTACGCTGGTCAGTGCGCTGCTCAGCAACGTCGACGGTCATCGGGTGGTCAGCGACGTCGACGCCGGGACGGTTCTCGGTATCGCCATCTACGACAGCAACGTCAGCAACGGAATGACCGGTGTCTGGGAGTATTCACTCGATGGCGGTGGCAGCTGGACGTCGGCGGCGCCATTTTCGCCCACCGCCGCCTTGCTCCTGCCGGCGGCGGCAAGGCTGCGTTTCGTCGCCGACAGCAATGCCGACGACGGCAAGGAATCGGGAGTGGCCCGGATTTCCTATTACGCCTGGGACCGCAGCGACGGGGCAAGCGCCGGCGCCACGGCCAGCGTCGGTGCCAGCGAGCGTGGCGGTGCCCAGCCGTTCAGCACGGCCGGCCTGGCCGCCGACTTCATCGTCACCGCGCGCAACGACATTCCCACTCTGGTGCCGGTGGCGCTGGAGCTCAACGAAGGCAGCACGAGGACGATCACCATCACCGAGTTGCCGGTCGTCGACCAGGACAATGGTGTCGATCAGCTCACCTACCGTGTCGAGCCGCCGCTGGCCGGCAAGGGACTGTTGCTCAGGAACGGCATTGCGCTCAGTGTCGGCAGCATCTTTACCCAGAAGGACGTGCAGGAGGGCAGGATCAGCTACCGGCATACCGGCAGCGAGTTATTTGCCGACGACAGCGACAGCGTCACCCTGACCCTGCGTGACGGCGCCGGCGGCCAGATTCCGGTCGTTCTGCCGATCGCCATTCGCGACGTCAACGCGCAGATCGCCATCACCGGGACGACGCAAACGGTTGCCGAGCGGGTGGGCAGCGAGGCGAGCGACTTCACGGTGCTCAACCTCGGCTTGAGTGACGCCGATGGCGTGCCGGACGACATGACGCTGACCATCACCAGCCTGCCCGCGGCGGCGGTTGGTCGCCTGCAGTACTGGAACGGCAGCATTTATGTCGATGTCTTCGCCGGGCTGGAACTGACCGGTACGCAACTGGCCAACCGGCTGCACTTCATCTCCAGCGGTGCCGAACCGGCAGCCGTCAGCGGCAGTGATTTCGCGGGGCCGTACCAGCCGACCGCCAGTTTCACGGTCGTGGCCAGCGACAACAAGGCGCCGACCCCGAGCAGTGCAGCGGCCACTGTCACCCTGACCGTGGTCGCCCGCAATGACCCACCGACCCCGGTGACGCAGCTGCTTACCGCGCCGCAGGGGGGGCCGGCGGTGGCCATCACGCCCCAGTTCCTGACCAGCAGCGATCCGGACAGCGCCGCCGCCAACCGCGTCTATACAGTGAACAGTTTCCCGCGCGCCGGTCTTCTGGAGCTGAACGGGGAGGTCATCGGCGTCGGCTCGACGTTCACCGAAGACGACCTGAGCTCGGGCCGGCTCACCTACACGCATGACGGGCGTGCCACCGATGGCCTGCCGTCGATCGCCGACGACAGCTTCGACTTTTCGGTCAACGATCGCGATGGCGGTGTCAGTACCGGTACGCTGGAAATCGACGTCAGCCCGACGGCGCCCACCGGTCCTGGTACCGGGGGTACGCTGCGCGGAATCACCGCCGAAGGTCTGTTCACCAGCATCGATAACGTCACCCTGACCGGGTCGGACATCTACACGCTCTCCGCCGTGCCGACATACGGCACGCTCTACCTCGACGGCGCCGCCCTTGCTGCGGGCAGCGGCAGCTTCAGCCAGGCGCAGCTCGACGATGGCAGGGTGGTCTATGTCAATAACGGAGCCGAACCGGCAGGCTACGGTACGCCCTACCGCGACGCTTTCACGGTCACCCGCAGCGGTGGCGCGGTCGCCGGCAGTTCGACCATCGCCCTGATCGTTACGCCGGTCAACGACGCACCGACGATTGCCCAGGGCAGCTCGAACGGTGGCAGCGTCATGGAAGCGAGTGCGGTTGGCGGCCTCGACGATCGCAACCTGACCGGGGTAACCAACGCCGTCAAGCTGACCAGCACCAATCTGCAGCACGTCGATCCGGACACCGATCCGGCTGCCCTGGCGTATGTCCTGGAGAGCGCTCCGCTCGGTGGCGACCTGCGCCACTGGAGTGGCGCGGCCTGGGTGGTGATTGCTCAGGGTGGCACCTTTGCGGCGTCCGAAGTGGCGGCGGGCAACGTCGCCTATTTTCACAGCGCCGACTCCGAACTGCGCAGCGACTCGATCGTCGTCCACCTGCGCGACGGCGGTGTCGTGCAGGTGGGTGACGTTGCGTACTCGCCGATCCGCGAGCTGGGCTTCGTCACCGTCAACGACGGCCTGAATTCGCTCGCCATCAACAAGGGCGCGGTCGCCCGCAGCCCGAGTCGCACGGTGAGCTTCACGATCACCAACGTGAACGACGCGCCGCTTGCCTACGCTCGCAACTTCGTCGTTGACGAGGGCTACGACACCAATCGCGACGGCCACGACGACAACCTTGGGCGGATCCAGGTTCTCAACGCCAATATCCTGGCGGCCAGCGACAGCGACGACGACCTGGCCACTGCGACGTACACCATCGTCAGCCTGCCGCAGCGTGGCGTGCTCGAAATCGATCGTGGCGCGGGCGCTGGCTTCGTGCCGGTCATCGCCGGCGAGCAGTTCGACTACTTGCTGCTCAGCGGCGGCAAGCTGCGCTACGTTCAGGACGGTTCGGACACCGTCCTCACCGACAGTTTCACCTGGCAATTGAACGACCCGGCCGGCCTCTTCAGCAATGTCGCCACGGTGAGCATCGACATCCTGCCAAAGAACGATCCGCCAGTGGTTTTCAACAACACCGGCGCGACAGTCCCCGAGGGTGGGGTGAGCCATATCACCTATTCGATGCTCGGTTCCGAGTTCCCCGTCGACACCGACACCGACAACACCAGTCGGCAGGCGCAGTTCCGCCTGACTGCGGCGGTTCAGAACGGCACGCTCTATCTCGACAAGCCCGGCGTCATCACCGCCCTGGGCGTTGGCGCCGCGTTCACCCTCGAGGACATTCAGAACGGCTATCTCAAGTATCGCCACAACGGCTCCGAGACGCCGTTGACCGATCATTTCGACTTCACGATTTCGGACGGCAGCGGCGACAACGAGCCAAGCGCCCGATTCAACATCACCATCCTGCCGGTCAACGACGCGCCGCAGCTTTCCGCGCTCAATCCGCTGACCTATTTCGAGGACGATGGCGCGACGCTGATCGACCCGGCGGTGAACTTCAACGACGTCGACCTGGCCAACGGCGCCAGCTACAACGCCGGAACGACGCTGACCATTGCCTATACCCTGGGCAGCGGCACCATTGGCGATCAGCTTTCGCTGCGCAACCAGGGTGCCGGCGCCAACCAGGTCGGCTTCAACGCCGGCAGCGGCGAAGTCAGCTACGCCGGCACCGTGATTGCGACGGTCAACCCTGCCGACAGCGCGACCAACGGCGCCAACGGCGCTCAGCTGGTGATCACCTTCAACGCCAGCGCCAACGTCGCGGCGGTCAAGGCGGTGCTGGAAAACCTGACTTTCCAGAACACCGACCTCGCCAACGCCTCGCAGCTTACCGCGCAGGCGACGCGTTCGCTGCGCTACACCTTCGTCGATGGCGGTGGCGCGGCCAGTCGTCAGGACGATGCCGGCACCACCCTGCAGGGCGTCGATACGGTCGTTGTCGATACCTCGATCATCGTCAAGCAGCGCAACGACGCGCCGGTAATGAACCCCGGCGACACCGTCCTGGCGCCGATCAGCGAAGACGAGACCAGCAACGGGCGTAGCCTCCGGGTGTCAACGCTGCTTGGTGGCAGCAGCGACGTCGACAACGGCTTCCTGCAGGGCATCGCCATCAGCGGCCTGTCTTCCGGCAACGGTAGCTGGCAGGTTTCGCTCGACTCGAGCAACGGCAGCGACGGCGCGTGGACCGCCATCGGCAGCGTCTCGCCGAACAGCTCGCTGCTTCTCGACCCGAACGCCTGGGTGCGCTTCATTCCCGATGGCCGCAATGCGACCACGGCGAGTTTCACCTACCGCGCATGGGACCAGACCACCGGCAGCGTCGGTGGCCGCGCCAACAGCAGCCTGACCGGCGGCACCACCGCTTTCTCGATGGAGGACAACGTCGTCTCGCTGACCGTCACCGCCGTCAACGACGCGCCCGTGCTGGCCGACACCACGCTGACCATGAGCGAGCGCGAGGACGCCGGTCCGCCGCTCGGCGCGGTTGGCACGCCGGTCTCCAGCCTGCTCGGCGGGATCAGCGATGTCGACAGCGGCGACCCGAAAGGCCTGGCGATCATCGGCGCCAACGCGTCCGCAGGCAGCTGGCACTTCAGCACCGACGGCGGAGCGAACTGGCTGCCGCTGGGCGACCCTTCGCCGACCAGCGCCGTCTTGCTCGCCCCCGACGCGCGCCTCTACTTCCAGCCGAACACGGACTACAACGGCGTGCAGGCGTCCGCCCTCAGCGTGCGCGCCTGGGACCAGAGCAGTGACAGCAACGGCGCAAGCGGCGTCGACACGACTGCGGGAAGCGCCACGACGCGGGCCTTTTCGACGGCCACCGACAGCGTTGCGCTGACCGTGACGGCGCTCAACGATGCGCCGACGATCACCAACGGCACGCCCGTCATCACCGCCGTCGGCGCCGCCAACGAGAACACCCCGATCGCCCTGGGGTCGATCTTCACCCTTGGCGATGCAGACCTGGCGCGTGCGGAAGGCAGCAACCTCGGGCAGATCAACATCGCCGTGCCGCACGGCGCCTTCGTCCTCAACACCACGGGGGTGACGCTGACCGCCGGCAGCCAGGCGACCGACCGCGGCGCCGGCGACTGGGGCGGCGGCAGCAGCACGCTGACCTTTACCGGCACCCTGGCCCAGTTGCAGGCCGCCCTGAATACGGTCCAGTACGTACCTGGAGACGACCCCGACGCTTCCGAGACGATCAGCGTCAGCTTCGACGACCTGAACAACGCCGGGGCGGGTGCCGCCGGCGGGGGTTCCGACGTGCACAGCGTCAGCGCCGGCGTGCGCATCGACGGCATCACCGCGGTGAACGACGCGCCGACGATCAGCACGCCGGCGACGGTAACGGCGATCGAAGACGTCGCCTTCAGCTTCGCCAACAGCGTCAGCATCGCCGACCCCGACGCCCGCAACGCGGACGTCGAGGTGGTCCTGAGCATTCCGACGGGGAGCCTCACGCTGACTCCGGGCGCCACCGTGAGCACCGGGCTCGGTACCGGTACGCTGACCCTGCGCGGCACGGTGAGCCAGATCAACAGCGCACTGGCGACCCTCAGCTACACTTCCGCGCCCGACGCGAACAACCTCAACGTCAGCGACGTTGTGCCCCGCACCCTGACGATCACGGTCAGCGACCTCGGCAACAGCCCCGGCAACCCGGCCACGGCAGCCACGGCCAGCGCCAGCACGCTGATCAACCTGACGCCGGTCAATGACACGCCGACCCTGGACGTCGACCCGGCGGCCGGCGTCCAGGCCACCCGGGCGGTGACCACGACGGTCAACGAGAACGCCACCACGGTGATCGACGGCATCGTTCTCGCCGATCCCAGGGACAGCAACGATGGCGGCTACGGCAGCAACACCTTTGTCGTCATCACCGCCCTGCACGGCACCCTCGCGGTGGACGGATCGCCAGCAGGCGTGACGGCGTTCACCTCCGGTAGCCCGGGTGGACGCAGCATCACCCTTACCGGCAGCATCGCCGCGATCAACGCCGCCATTGCCGCCGGCGATCTCAACTACACGCCGGACAGCAACTTCTCGGGCAACGACACGCTGAGCCTGCTGTTCGACGACGCCGGCAACAGCGGCGTCACCGGCAGCGATCCGACGACGGCTGCGGCGACCATCCCGCTGCTGGTCAGCGGCGTCAACGACGCACCGCTCTTTTCGGGCCTGGGTGGCTCGGTCGGCTTCACCGAAGACGGCACGCCGGTCGTCCTCGACCTGCTCGGCGACGGGCTCGCCAGCCTCACCGATCCCGAACTTGCCGGCTACGACAACTGGGGCGGCGCGGTGCTGACGCTGCAGCGCACCGGTGAGACGGGAAATCCGGGTGCCGCCAGCGACGATGTCTTCGGGCTGACCGGCAGCGGCAACGTCGGTGTCAACTTCAACGGCAACGAGGTGCGCATCGGCGCCGGCGTCGTCGGCAGCTTCACCCGGATCAACGGTGTACTGAGCATCGCCTTTGGCGAAGCGACGACCACCGCGCAGGTCAATACGGTGTTGCAGGCCTTGACCTACAGCAACGGCAACGACAACCCGCCGACCCAGGTGACCATCGGCTACACGATCGACGACGGCAACACCGACAGCGGCACCCACCCGCAGGGAACGGGTGGCCCGCGCAGCGGCAGCGCGTCGGTCAGCGTCGGCATCACCGCCAACAACGACGCGCCGGTACTGACCGCCGCGGGCTCTCCCTTGACAGCGAGCTTCTTCGAAGACGACGGGGTTTTCGTCTCGGCGCTTCCGCCGGCGACGATCAGCGATCCGGAGCTGTCGGCCTTCGGCGGCGGCAACGGCGACTGGGGCGGCGCGATCCTCTCGGTCAATCGCGCCGGTGGCGCCAATGGCGACGACCTTTTCGGCGTCAGCGGCGGCGTCAATCTTGTCGGCGACAGGTTGCGCATCGGTACCCTCGAGGTGGGCAGCTTCACCAACGCCGGCGGCGTCTTTGCGGTCACCTTCGACCCCGGCACGACCAGCGTGCAGGTCCAGGCGGTGGCCGACGGGCTGACCTACAGCAACAGCCGCCAGAGCCTCGGCAATTCCCAGGACGAAATCATCGAACTGGTGTGGACGGTCAATGACGGCAACGCTGCGCTCGCCGGCGCGCAAGGCGAGGGCGGCCCCAAGCAGGGCTCGCTGCTCAGCAACGGCAACGGCAGCAGCATCACGCTGCGCGGGCGCAACGACGCGCCCGTGCTCGACCCGGCGACCGTGCGCGCGATCAGCGTTGCGGAAGACGATCCGCTACCGCTCGGCGGGGCGGTGGGCGCCGCCGTGGCGGACCTCGCCGGCGGCGTCAGCGACGTCGATATGAACCCGCTGCGAGGCGTCGCCATCATAGCGACCGACAACACGCTGGGCACCTGGCTGTACACCGTTGACGGGGGCACGTCTTGGATCCCGATCGGCGCCGTTGGCGATGACCAGGCCCTGCTCCTGCGCGACAGCGACCGCGTCTACTTCCAGCCCAACCCCGACAGCAACGGCACGGTGGCCGCGGGCCTGACGCTGCGCGCCTGGGATCGGACCGCCGGCAACCCCGGCGACAAGGTGAACACCAGCGGTAGCAACAACGGCGGCAGCACGCCGTTTTCGACGGCCAGCGACAGCGTCGCCCTGACCGTTGGCGCGCAGAACGACGCGCCGACACGCCTGCTCGCCAATGTCGCCCTGCCGGCTTCGCTGGAAGACGCCGCCAGCCCGAGCCAGGCGACGATCGCCAATCTGTTCAACGCCGCGTTCAGCGACGCGAAGGACAATCAGGGGGCTTTCACCGGCGGCTCGCTGGCCAACGGCCTGGCAGGCATCGTCATCACCGGCAACGCGGCTGGCAGCAGTGAAGGGAAGTGGCAATACCTGGCCGATGGCAACCCCGCGTGGACCGATATCCCGACGACGCTGACCGCCGCCGGCGGTCTCTTTCTGCCCGCCACGTACACGCTGCGCTTCCAGCCCGCTGCCGACTGGAACGGTAGCCCGGGCAGCCTGACCGTGCGCCTGGTCGACGACTCGGCGGGCGTCCTGCCGGCTGCCGGAAGCAGCGTCAATGTGGCCAACGACACGGCGCTTTCGGGCGGGACCACGCGCTACAGCGATAGCGCCAACGCGGTTTCGCTGGGCACCAGCATCGCCTCGGTCAATGATGCGCCGGCAGGCGCCGACAGGACGATTACCGCGATCGAGGACACCGCGTACTCGTTTCAGGCCGCCGACTTCACGTTCATCGACGCCCACGACAGCCCGCCCGACAGCTTTGCCGCAGTGCTGATCTCCACGCTTCCCGGCAGCGGCATTCTGCGCCTGTCCGGCATAGAGGTCACCGAAGGGCAATCGATCGCCGCCGCCGACATCGCCAATCTGACGTGGACGCCGCCGCTGGATGCCAATGGCCCCGCCGTGGCGAGCTTCACCTTCCAGGTCGTCGATGACGGCGGCAGGGTGAACGGCGGCATGGACACCGATCCCACTGCCAACACGATCACGTTTGCGGTCAGCGCGGTGGCGGACATCACCGACGACTCGGTCAGCACCCATAGCGCAGTGGCGCTGCGCTTCAATCCGCTCAGCGGCACCAACGGCGCCACCGCCGACAATTTCGAGAACCCGGCGGCGGCCATCACGGCCATTGGCAGCCCCGCTCACGGTAACGCCGTGCTCAATGGCGACGGGACCATCACCTATACCGCGACGCCGGGCTACGTCGGGGCGGACAGCTTCACCTATACGGTCAGCAGCGGTGGCGTCACCGAGACGGCGACGATCAGCGTCACGGTGACCAACGCCGTGCCGGTCGCCAATCCCGACACGGCCAGTACGCTGGAAGACACGCCCGTCAGCGGCAACGTCCTGGCCAACGATACCGACGGCGACGCGGGCGACACGCTGACGGTGACCCGCTTCGTCGTTGACGGCGTCACCGTCGGCGTGCCGGCCGGCGCCAGCGGGGGCAGTACACTGATCGCCGGTGTCGGCAACGTCACCGTGCGCGCCGACGGCAGCTATACCTTCACGCCGCTGGACAACTGGCACGGTAGCGTTCCGACGCTCACCTACACGCTGACCGATACGGCGGGTGCGACGGCGAGCAGCACGCTGGCGATCAACGTCGGCGACGTGAACGACCCACCGCTGGCCAACGACGACGCCTACGACACCACGGATACCGCCGGTCCGCCGGGCGGCACGCCGATCAACGGCAATGTGCTGGTCAATGACACCGACCCGGACGCCGGAACGACCCTGCAAGTGGTGGCCGTCAATGGCGGTGCGGGGTCGGTCGGCGGTGACACCAGCGGCAGCTTCGGCACCCTGACGCTGGCTGCCGATGGTCGCTTTTCCTACGCCGTCGAGCGCAGCGATGCCAGCGTTCAGGCGTTGCTCCGCGGCCAATCGCTGACCGACACCTTCAGCTACACGATCAGCGATGGCGACGGCGCCACCAGTACGGCAACGCTCACCTTCACCATCCACGGCACCAACGACGCGCCGAGCGCCGGCAACGACAGCAACACCCTCGGCGAAGAGCAGAGCACGGCCAGTGGCAACGTGATCAGCGGGGCGAGGACGAATGGCAGCGGGGTGAGCAGTATCGACCTCGCCGCACGCGATATCGATCCCGACGGCGACCCGCTGACGGTGGTCGGGATCATGCGTCCTGGCGGCAGCGCGGGAAGCATCGACCTGCCCCTGGCGGGCAGTTTTGGCGCCATCACCATTGCTGCCGACGGGAGCTACAGCTACGCCCTGGATAACGCCAACGTCGCCGTCCAGCGCCTGCACGAAGGCGAGACGCTCAGCGAGAGCTTCGTCTATACGACCAGCGACGGTCGCGGCGCGCTGGTCGATGCGACGATCACCATCACCATCACCGGCAGCAACGACCAGCCGCTCGCTGTCGCCGACGTCAACCGCATCGCCGAAGACGCGACGCTTACGGCCACCGGCAACGTGCTCGACAATGACAGCGACGTCGACAGCAACTCCGCGCTGAGTGTCGTCGCCGTTTCCGGCAGCGCTCCCGGGACGGTGAATGGCCGGACCAGCGGCAGCTACGGTACGCTCACCCTGAATGGCGACGGCAGCTACAGCTACCGTATCGACAACGGCAACGGCGCCGTCCAGGCCCTTGGCGTCGGACAAACGCTGACCGACACCTTCAGCTATACCGTTTCCGACGGCGAGGGAGGTACGGCCACCACGACGCTGACCATTACCATCGACGGCCGGAACGAGGCGCCGGTGGCCGTTGCCGACACGGCGAGCACGGCCGAGGATAGCGAGCTGAGCGGCAACGTTCTGGCCAACGACAGCGACCCGGATGGCAGCCACAGCCTCCTTGCGGTCACCCAGTTCGCGGTCAATGGCCTGGTCGTCGCCGTGCCGCCCGGCGCCGTCGGCGGCAGCCTGGTGATCGCCGGCGTGGGCACCCTTACCCTGACGGCCGATGGGGATTACCGCTTCACGCCGCTGGCCGACTGGAACGGCAGGGTGCCGACGGTGACCTACACCATTCGCGACGGCGACGGCGCCGGTGCCACGGCCAGCAGCACCCTCGACATCACGGTCACGCCGGTCGCCGACTTCAGGGTTCCGCCGTACGTCCTGCAGGATAACGACGTGGCGCCGTGGCTGGAGGTCGACCGTGTCGACCGGATTATCCGGCGCATCGAACAGTCCTTCGCTCCTGCCCACTACGTTCTGCAGCAGGTAAATCGGGCCCAGGCCTCGCTGGCCGAGGGGGTTGCCGCGCTGCTCGGCGTGTACGATGCACGCGAGACAGGCGACCTGCGCTCCCTGCTGCGCGACTTGGATCAGACGCTGACGCCGGGCCAGTTCGTCCTCAAGCAGGGGGTCGCGTTCTCGCGGCAGCTGCTTGCCGAGCTGGCGCAGCGCGCGCGGGCAAATAGTCGCCTGGCCCTCGGCGGCGAGAGCCTGTACGACGATCTCTCCATTTTTTCTCCGCTCGGGATCGCCGCGAATTCGGGCGGCGTCCAGGCCGACGCGGCAACGACAGCCATGCCAGCGCCTGCGTTCGAGGCGCCGGGAGGCGCGGAGGTGAGCGAGGGGATCGACGGGATCGACGGGATGGACGAAAGGGCCCGGGATGGCGGCGGCAATCCAATCGCCGTAGACGCTCTGCTCCCGCCCGTGCCGGCGGCGACCAGGCCGACGCCAGGCGCCGCTGCCCGATCGTTCAGCGAACAACTGCGACAGAGCCAGAGCGAGCGTCGTCGCCTGCCGCTCGCCTAGCCAACCGATTCTTCGAAAGACCCGTGATGAAATATCCGCTGTTGAGTGTCCTGAGCGCTTCCCTGCTGGCCGGCTGTGCGAGCATCGCCCCCGAACCTTTCAGCCGCGAGGAAATCAAGGCGCGCGTGGCGCGCGATCAGCAGGAGATGTACAAGGAGCAGGCGCCGATCGTGCAGGCGATCAGCTTTTACGATGCGGTGGCGCGGGCGCTGACCTACAACCTGGACTACCGTCTGAAGTTGATGGAAAGCGCCCTGGCGCAGGGAATTTCGGACAGCAGTGCTTTCGAGCTGCTGCCCCGTCTGACCGCCTCGGCCGGCTATAACGCGCGCAACAACGATTCCGGCGGGACCAGCGTGAGCATCATTACCGGCGAGGAAACGCTCAGTCCATCGACTTCGCAGGAGCGGCGCCACCAGCTGCGCAGCGCCGAGTTGAGCTGGAACATTCTCGACTTTGGCCTGAGCTATTACCGCGCCAAGCAGGCGGGTGACGAGTACAACATCGCCGAGGAGCGCAGCCGCAAGGTGCGCCAGAACATCGTCCAGGACATGCGCAACTCGTATTGGCGCGCACTGGGCGCGCAACGCCTGCTGCTCCAGGTCGACGCCTTGAGCAAGCGCATAGAGCGCGCCCTCGAACAGTCGCGCCAGGCGGAAGCGAGCGGCGTCCTGCCGCCGGCACAGGCGCTTGCCTACCAGCGGGCGCTGCTCGACGCGCTGACCCTGATCACCCTCAAGCGGCAGGAACTGGAATTCGCCCGGCACGAACTGGCGGCGCTGATGAACATCGCGCCGGGCACCCCGTTCCAGCTCACCGACGCTCCGGAAGAGAGCCTGCCGCCAGTACCGCAGGGGGTTGACGAACTCGAAATGCGGGCCCTCGAGAACCGTCCGGAGTTGCGCGAAGAGGATTACCGGGCGCGCATCGACGGTTTTGAAGCGCGCCGCCAACTGATCGCTCTCCTGCCGGGGATCGAGTTCGTCGCCGGTGGCTTGTACGACAGCAACAAGTATCTGTACAACAACAACTGGTACGACGGCAGCGTGCGCATTTCGTGGAACGTGCTCAAGCTGGCCGCCTATCCGACCGTCAAACGCACCCAGGAAGCGCGCGAGAAGACCGCCGAGGCGCGCCGCCTGGCCTTGTCGATGGCGGTGATCACCCAGGTGCGGGTGGCGCTGGAGCGCTACAAGCTTGCCCTGCTCGACTACCGGCAGACCGACGAATCGGCGCGCGTCGATGAGCGCCTGGCGCAGATCAGCCAGGCCGGGGTCAGCTCGCGGGTGGAAAGCGAACTGGAAGCGGTGCGCACCGAGGCGCGCTCGCTGGTCACCCAGTTCCAGCGCTACGCCGCCTACGCCAACGCGCAGACGGCGCTCGGCCGGATCCTGAACTCCGTCGGCGAGAACGTCCTCCCCGACGAACTCGAAAGCCGCGATCTGGCCACTGTCGCCAAACAACTGCAGCACAGGCTTGTCGCCGGCGAACGCGAGGTCTTCTCCTTCGTCAGCGCCGACGTGGCCAAGCCGCAGAGCTTGCGCGTCGAAGTCGCCGGCCTGCCGGCAAGTCTGGCCGCGCCGGCGATCGTCGAGGCGGTCAGTGAGCGTCTGCGCCAGAGCCGCTTGCTGATCGGCGGGGAAGCCGGCGGCAGCGCCGTCTTTCGCATGACCTTGAAGCGCGGCCCGGTCAGGAACGGCGTCGAACGCAGCGCATGGGAGATGAGTCTGCACGATGCAGCGGGCACGCACGTCGCCACGCACAGCTACAGCACCGTGCTCACACCGGATCTGCCTCAACGTTCGGCGCAGGCGTTCGCCGAAGCCGCCGCCCTGTCGCAGGTGAGTTTCCTGCGCGAACAACTGACTGCGCCGGCGACCACGGCCGCAAGGCCGGGTGAGACTGGCCCGCGGCCAGCGGCGCTGGCACGCTAGATCGATGGCTCTGACTCCGGGCAAGCAGGCAATGCAACGCGGCACGCTCCTGGTCGCCGCATTGCTGGCCTGCAATCCGTCCTGGTCGGCCGCACCAGCGGGCAAGCCCGATCCGGCCGTCGCTGCCGCCAGCAAGGCGACGCCGCCGCTGGAGGAAGCCAGTCGACCGGCAAACGCCGAAACACCAGTGCGGGCGCTGCTCGTCGCGGATCAGGAAACGACGCTGGCTGCCGGCATGAGCGGCCGGCTGACCGAGCTCGAGCCACGCCCCGGCGGAGCGGTCAGGAAGGGCCAGGTGGTGGCCAGCTTCGAGTGCAGCGAGCCGCGCGCGCGGCACGACATGGCTCTGGCCGAACTGCACAGCGCGCGTCTGGCACACGACGGCAAGATCCGCCTGCAGGGACTGCAATCCGCGTCCGAGCTCGAAGTCGAGCTGGCCGCCGCCGCAGTGACCAAGGCGCAGGCGCAATTGGCGGTCGCCAAGGCGCAGCTGGGGCAGTGCCGCGTCGTCGCGCCATTCGCCGGCTGGGTCGTCAAGTGGCACGCCAAGCCCTTCGAAGGGGTGAACGTCGGCGCGCCGCTGATCGAGCTGGTCAGCAACCGTGCGCCGCGGCTCAGGCTCAATGTACCTTCGCTGTGGCTGTCGTGGTTGAAGGAAGGAACGCGCTTCGCAGTCGATATCGAAGAAACGGGCAAGCGTTATGCGGTACAGCTCAAGCAGATCAACGGTCGTGTCGATCCGGTCAGCCAGACCGTCGCCGTCGAGGCCGAACTGCTCAGGAACGACCCCGATCTGTTGCCAGGAATGAGCGGCACGGCGGTCTTCGCCAAACCGAAATGAGCGGCTCCGGGGCCGCTGCCGCGAGCGCCGCAGCGGCGGCTCGAGAGGCCAATCCCGGGGCCGGCCCGGCAACCCCGCTGCAGATCTATTTCGCCCTGGCGAGCGGTGCTCGCGCCGCCGCCAGCCTGGCCGAACTGCAATTCCTGATCTGCAACGACAGCCGTGCGCTGCTGCCCTTCCGGCAGGCGATGCTGCTGCGCCGCGACGCGCGCGGACGCTGGCGACTGGTCTGTCATTCGGGGTTGAGCGTGGTCGACGAAACCAGCCCGTACCAGCTGTGGCTCGAAGCCGTCGTCGCCTGGCGCGAGGGGCAGGCCGGGGACGACGGCCGCCAGGCGGGAGTGATCGAAGCGGCCGAGCTGCCCGAAACGCTGCGCGTCGACTGGCACGAGTGGCTGCCGGAAGGCTTGCTCGCCTTGCCCCTCGCCGGGCCGCAGGGCGGGGTGGTGGCCTGGTGGCTGTTGGCCCGTGACCAGCCCTGGCAGTGGCCGGCGCACGCTGGCGACGCGGCGCTGTGGCTGGTCGAGCTGCAGTCGGTCTATGGACACGCGCTGTGGGCCTGGCTGCGACCGCGCCGACCGTGGCTGGCGCTCAAGCTGTCGCGGCGCAAGCTGCTGATCGGCGTCGGTCTGTTGCTCCTGCTCGGCGCCTTGCCGGTACGCCTGTCGGTTCTCGCGCCGGCGGAAATCACGCCGATCGATCCGCAGATCGTCGCCGCACCGATGGACGGCGTCGTCAAGCGCATCCCGGTCGCTCCGGGGGCGCGCGTGAGCAGCGACGAGGTGCTGGTCGAGTTCGACGACACGCTGCTGGTCAACCGCCGGCAGGTGCTCGAAGAAGCGACACGAACCAGCCGTGCCGACCTGCTGCAGGCCGAGCAACAGGCTTTCGACGACCAGCACGAGAGTCGCACGGCGCTCGCCGTCCTGCGCGGCAAGCTCGGCGAAAAGCAGGCCGAGCTCGAAAGCATTGCCCGCCAGAGCGAACGCCTGCAGATTCGCGCGCCCGGCGACGGTGTGTTCATTTATGGCGACCAGCTCGACTGGGCCGGCAAACCCCTGCAGACCGGCGAGCGCATCGGCCTGCTCGCCGACCCCGAGGCGATGAACGCCACCGTCTGGGTACCGGTCGCCGACGCCATCAACCTGCAGGCGGGGGCCGAAGTGCGCGTCTATCTGCACGTCGCGCCGCTGCACTCGCTCGCCGCCACGCTCAGTGAAACCAGCTTCGCTGCCCAGCCCGGGCCCGACGGGGTGGTCAGCTACCGCATCAAGGCGCGACTCGACGAGCGCGAAGGCGCCCGCATCGGCCTCAAGGGGACCGCCAAGATCTACGGCCAGCGGATGCCGGTGATCTACCTGCTGCTGCGCCGGCCGCTGGCCAGCCTGCGCACCTGGTGCGGGTGTTGATCGGGTGGCCAGTGCCGGAGCTGCGGCGGTGGCGGCGCTGATCCCCTCGCGCACGCTGCCGGATTCGCCTGCTGCGCCGGCACCGCCCGCCCGGGTAGCGCCGCTGCGCGAGGAGCTGCGCCTGCTTCCGGCCAGCGCGCAGCCCGACGGATCGCCGGCGTGGAACATCCTCGATCCGGTTCGCAACCGCTTCTTCCGCATCGGCTGGCTCGAGTTCGAGCTCCTCTTGCGCTGGTCGCTGGGCGATGCCGCGGCCATTGCCGCCGCCGTCGCTGCCGAAACCACCCTGCCGGCGGGCAGCGAAGACGTCGACGCGCTGGCGCGCTTCCTGCAGCACAACGAATTGCTGCAGCCGCAATCGGGAGCATGCGGCACGTCCGGTGCTTGCGGCGCGGTCGGCACCGTCGCGCCGGAGCTGACCCGGCGCAGCACGGCCAGGCGTGGCGCCTGGCTCAAGCGTGTGCTGCACAACTACCTGTTCTTTCGCCTGCCACTGATCCATCCGCGGCAGTTCCTGGTCAGGGCGGAAGCCATGACGCGCTGGCTGTTCAGCCCGGCCTTCCTCGTCCTGACTGCGCTTGCCGGTGTCGTTGGCGGCCTGCTCGCTGCCCGCCAGTGGGATAGCGTTCTCGTTCGCCTCGGCGAGTCGTTCAGCGTGCACGGCTTCTTCGCTTTCGTCGTGGCCCTGCTCTTCGCCAAGTCGCTGCACGAACTGGCACACGCCATCACCGCGACCCGCTACGGCGTACGCGTCGCGCACATGGGCGTGGCCATGGTCGTCCTGGCGCCGATGCTGTACACCGATACCGGCGAAAGCTGGAAGGTCACCGACCACCACGCCCGCCTGCGAATTGCCGCCGCCGGCATGGCCGCCGAAGTGATTCTCGCGGTATGGGCGACGCTGGCCTGGGCGATCCTGCCGGACAGTCAGCTACGCGCGGCGATGTTCTTTCTCGCCACCACCAGCTGGGTGCTGACACTGTTCATCAACGTCAGCCCGTTCATGCGCTTCGACGGCTATTTCATTCTCGCCGACGCCCTCGATCTGCCGAACCTGCACGAGCGCAGTTCGGCGCTGGCCAGGCAGCGGCTGCGCCGCCTGCTCTTCGCCAGCGCCTCGCCCGACCCGGAACACTTCCCGGCCGCAAAGGCACGCCTGTTGAGCGCGTTCGCCGTCCTCGCCTGGGTCTATCGGCTGCTCATCTTCTTCGGCATCGCCCTGGCGGTTTACCATTTCTTCTTCAAGGCGCTCGGGATTTTCCTTTTCGCCGTCGAGATTGCCTGGTTCATCGTTCTGCCGATCTGGCGCGAGCTGCGCGAATGGCCCGCCTTGCGCAAGCAGATGTCCTCGTGGCGCAAGGGCTTCTATGCGCTGCTCGGTCTGTTCCTGCTCGGCCTGCTTTTCTGGCCGTGGCAGAGTGCGGTGCATGCGCCGGGGTGGGTCTTTCCGGACGCCCAGCGCGTCATCTACAGCCCGCAGCCGGCACGGCTGGTGGCGGTGCATGTTCGCGACGGCGAGACGGTCAGCCGCGGACAGTTGCTGTTCGAACTCGAGGCGCCGGAGCTCGACGACGAAGCGCTGCGCGCAACCATCATGGCCAGGGCCTATGCCCGCCAGGCGGCCAGCCTGCCGGTACTCAACCAGCGCGGCGAGGCGCAGTCGGCCAAGGCGATGCAACAGGCGCGCGAGCTGCGCCAACAGGCGACGGCGCAAGCGCAGGCCGCCGAACGCCTGCTGCTGACCGCCCCGTTCAGCGGCAGCGTGCGCGATCTCGCCGAGGGCCTGCACCCGGGCACGTGGGTGAACAGCCGCTTGCCTCTCGGCCGGGTCGTCGACGCCAGCGCCTGGCGAGGCGAGCTGCTGGTGGACGAACAGGCGCTGGCGCGCATCGCGCCTGGCCAGCCGGCGCAGCTCTATCAGACCGACCTGGCCAGCGCCCCGTTGACCGGGAAGGTGGCGGCCATCGATCCGCTACGCGTGACCCGGCTGCCACACCCGATGCTCGACGCCAACAGTGGCGGACCGATCGTCACCCATCGCGACGGCGAGCGCGACGTCGCGGTCAGCGCGCTCTATCGGGTCAGTATTGCCCTCGACCCGGGCGCCCGGCCGGTGGGCGGCGCGCTCCGCCACGGGCGCATCGAGGCCGAGCCGCAGAGCCTGTGGCAGCAATGGCTGCGCCCGCTGTTCGCGGTGCTGGTTCGTGAGAGCGGTTTCTGATAGCCAAGCCGGGAAGGCTGGCCGGCCGGGCATCGTGTGCGTCTGGCCAGCGACGACAGGGTTGCACGCGCCTGTCCGGGTCGCTGAAAGTCGCATCAGGAACGCAGCATGACCCTAATTCGCCTGCGCCTTGTAGAAATAGGCGAGGGTCAGCAAGCTGCCGAGAACGACGATGAAGCGGCGCAACCAGACTCCGGGAATTCGCCGCGCGACGCGCCCGCCCGCGTAGCCGCCAAGCGTTCCGGTCACCAGCATGACGGTGGTGTGGGGCCAGGAGACGGCGTCGGCGACGACGAAGGTGACCACGGCGACCGAGTAGATGACCGCCGACAGCCAGTTCTTCAGGGCATTGATCTCGTGCACGTCGTCGAAGCCCTGGATGGCCAGCGCGGCGAGCATCAGGATACCCATGCCAGCGCCAAAGAAGCCGCCGTAGATCGACACCAGCAGTTGAAAGGCGAAGCCTGCGGCGCCAACCTGCCGGCTGGCGGAGGCGTCATCGGGCCTGTTCGCGCCCTGGCGCAGGCGGGCGACAAAGGCCGACAACTGCGTGCTGAAGGCGAACAGGACCGTAGCGACGAGCAGCAGCCAGGGAATCAGGCTGGCGAAGGCGGCGTTCGATGTGGCGAGGAGCAGGAGGCCACCGGCGATGCCGCCGAGGAAGGCCACCAGCGTCAGCAGTGGCAGCGACTTGCGAAAGCGCTTCAGTTCCGCGCGAAAGGCCCAGGCGGCGGCCAGACTGCCGGGCCACAGGGCAACCGAGTTGCTGGCGTTGGCCATCACCGGCGGTACGCCGGCAGCGAGCAGCGCCGGAAACGACAGGAAGGTGCCGCCGCCGGCAACCGAGTTCATCGCCCCGGCGCCGAAAGCTGCGCTGGCGAGCAAGGCGTAGGTGGCAATCAGACTGGCGTCCATGGTGGCGGGGGCAGAGGGAGAAGAGCGCGAGTCTAACGCCAAAGCGCGGCGACGTTCGCCGCCGCGGATTCAGGAATCGCTCTTGATGGCTGATCTGTCGCGCGGCAAGGTGACGCGAAAGACGCTTCCCTTGTCCGGTTTGCTGCGCGCCTCGAGCCGTCCGCCATGCCGACGCACGATGTTGTCGGCCAGCGACAGGCCGAGGCCGGTTCCCTTGCCAGCCGGCTTGGTGGTGAAGAATGGCTCGAAGATCCTCTCCAGGTGTTCCGGATCGATGCCCCTGCCAGTATCGCCGACTTCCACCCACACCTCATGCTCGTCGAAGTCGGTGCGCAGGATGATGACGCCGCGCTCGTCAATCGACTGCACGGCGTTGATGAGAAGGTTGAGGAAGACCTGGTTGAGCTGCGGGGCAAGGCATTCTATTTCCGGGATGCCGGCGTAGTCCTTCTTGATCTTGGCCTTGTACTTGATTTCGTTCCAGATGATGCTGAGCGTACTCTCGAGGCCGGTTTCGAGGTTCGCCAGCCGCCACTCGGCGGTGTCCACGCGCGAGAAATCCTTGAGCGTGTCTACGATCTTTCTCGCCCGCTGCACCCCGTCGAGCGATTCGCCGATCAGGTTCAGGATGTCGTGCTGCAGAAATTCAAGATTGGCCGTCGATTTCGCCTGCACCACGCTGGCCAGGGAATCGGGATCCTTGGCCAGCAGCGGTTCAAGCTTCTCGTAGGCGGCGACCACGCTCAACAGATCCGCCACGTTTTCCTTGAGCGCGACCAGGTTGGAGTGGATGAAAGCAAACGGATTGTCGATTTCCTGCGCCACGCCGGCGGCCAGGCGGCCGACGGAAGCCATCTTCACCGAGCGCAGCATCTGGTTCTGTGCCTCGATGAGCATCGTATTGAGGGCCGTCAACTCGGCGACATGTACCCGGTTATCGGCTTCGATACGGCGGTATTCAGTGATGTCCTCGTAAACCCCGAGCACGCCAAAGGTCTCACCGTCGTCGTTGATCAGCGGGACCTTGGACGTTCGCAGCCAGACCGTCTCGCCACTCGCGGTGGTCTGCTGCTCCTCGAAGAACAGCCGTGGGATCCGCGACGCCATGACCGCCTTGTCGTCGGCGCGGTAAAGATCGGCCTGCGCCGCCCAGGCCATCTGATAGTCGTCCTTGCCGACCATGTCGTCACGACTGGCCATCCCGGCGTCCCTGGCAAACGCCGTGTTGCAACCGAGAAAGCGCAAGTCGGTGTCCTTCCAGAAGACGCGGGCGGGCACGGTATCGATGATTTTCAGGAGCAGTTCGCGCGACTCGGCGGTCGCGGTTGCCGCCAGTTCTCGCTCGGTCACATCCTCGCCGGAACTCAGCGTGCCGACGACCTGCCCGGTGGCGTCGGTGAGCATTCCGGTGTGCCAGGCCATCTCGCGCTGCCGCCCTTCGCCGTCGAGGACGGGATACTCGGTCAGTCGTTCGCGGGCATGAACATCACCAGCGACGAGCTGCAGATACGAGGGAAAGAGGGAGCGGCCGGCGGGCTGCGGCAGGCAACGCTCAAACCAGGGCTGCCCGAGCAGCGCGCTCTCCGGCTGGCCGAGGAGGCTGCATCCGGCACGATTGATCATCACGATGCAACCGCGAGTATCGAGGGCGACCACCATGCAAGGCACGGAGTCGAGGTAGCGTTGCAGGAGTCGATTGGCCAGCGTCAGCTCGCGGATCTTTTCCTCGAGCAACGCCTCGGCCTGCTTGCGCGCAGCGCGCTCACGCTCGATCTGTCCCTGCAACTGGGCGATCTCGTCTGTTTTCATGCCGTCTTGCTCCGAAAATGCAGGCGGCCAAGGCTTGAGCGGAGTGGCTGGCTGACCATCAGCTTCCCCTGTCTTGGCGGCACCTCGCGGCTTGGGCATGGCGACGCCAGCCTCCGCGAAACGACCTTTTACCACCGGGAAGCTATCTATTCTATCCTTCCGCGAGCGAAGGGACCGCGGCGATGCGATTCAATCAGCGCAAGAGCGTCCTCGCCCGATCGCGCCAGAACGCCAGCGCCGGCGCCGGCGCCCATCGACGAGCCGCGAGACGGCCGCGCCGAACTCTGCTCCGCGCAGCTGTCCAACCCCACTCGGTGATGCCGTTCGCGTTGCCGAGAAAGTCGCTTTCCGGGGAATCCGTTGCCGCCGCGCCCGCAAACGGGAAGGGTAGGGCAAGCAGGCCTGGACGAGCCTGGCCGAGAGAAATCTATCGAGGAGAAGCGAATGACGTCTTACAGGAAAACCGATGCCGCGATTGCCGCCCTGACTCCGGAACAGTTTCACGTCACTCAGGAAAGCGGCACCGAAAGACCGGGAACGGGCGAGTATCTGCATAACAGCGCGCCCGGCATCTATGTCGATGTGGTGTCCGGCGAACCACTGTTCGCCTCGTCGGAGATGTTTGAATCGGGTTGTGGCTGGCCGAGCTTTTCCCGACCCATAGAGCGCGCGTATATCAACGAGCGGGTCGATGCCGGCCACGGCATGCTGCGCACCGAAGTCCGCTCGGTCCATGGCGACAGCCATCTGGGGCACGTGTTTCCCGACGGACCGCGGGATCGTGGCGGTCTGCGCTATTGCATAAACTCGGCTTCGCTGCGCTTCATCCATCGCCACGACATGGAAGCGGCCGGCTATGGCGAGTACCTTGATCAAGTGGAGGACAGGTAATGGCAAAGGAACGCGCAGTTCTGGCGGGTGGCTGCTTTTGGGGCATGCAGGATCTGATTCGTAAGCTGCCGGGCGTCGAGGCGACCCGTGTCGGTTACACCGGCGGCGATGTCCCCAACGCCACCTACCGCAACCACGGCACGCATGCCGAGGGCATCGAAATTCTCTTTGCTCCGGAGACGATCTCGTATCGCCGCATTCTGGAATTCTTTTTCCAGATACACGATCCGACGACCCGCAACCGGCAAGGGAATGACCGCGGTGCGTCGTATCGCTCGGCCATTTACTACGTTGACGACGCGCAGAAGCAAGTCGCGCTCGACACCATCGCCGACGTCAATGCCTCGGGCCTGTGGCCGGGCAAGGTCGTCACGGAAGTCGAAGCCGTCGGCGATTTCTGGGCGGCCGAACCCGAGCATCAGGATTATCTCGAGCGCTTGCCAAACGGCTACACCTGCCATTACCCGCGTCCGGAGTGGGTACTGCCGCGGCGGGCCGATGGCACGGCAAGGTCCTGCTCACGCGGGCGCGACGCGGACCAGTAGTTTGCCGAAGTTGCGCCCTTCGAGAAGGCCGATGAAAGCCTGGGGCGCGTTCTCCAGACCGTCGACGATGTCTTCGCGGAACTTGACTTTTCCGGCCGTCAGCCAGCCGAACATCGCGGCGAAGAATTCGCCGTAGCGATCGCCGTAGTCGTCGAAGATGATGAAGCCCTGCATCTTGATGCGCTTGACCAGCAGGGTACGGGTGAGCAGGCCAAGGCGGTTCGGGCCGGGCGGCAGCGACTGGTCGTTATAGTGGGCGATCAGGCCGCACACGGGGATGCGCGCGCGAACGTTGAGCAGTGGCAGCACGGCGTCGAATACCGCGCCGCCGACGTTCTCGAAATAGACGTCGATGCCTTGCGGGCAGGCGTCGGCAAGCGCTTGCGGCAGCGTCGCGCTGTGGTGATCGAGGCACGCGTCGAAGCCGAGCTCGTCGACGACGTAACGACATTTCTCGCTGCCGCCGGCGATGCCGACGACGCGGCAGCCCTTGAGTCTGGCGATCTGACCGACCACCGAGCCGACGGCGCCGCTCGCCGCGGCAACGACGACCGTCTCGCCGGCTTGCGGCCGGCCGATGTCGAGCAAGCCCATGTAGGCGGTGAAGCCGGGCATGCCGAGAACGCCGAGCGCCAGCGAGGGCTGTGGCATGGCCGGATCGAGCTTGACCAGCCCCTGGCCGTCGGAGAGCGCGTAGTCCTGCCAGCCGGAGTAGGCAAGGACCAGGTCGCCGGCGTTGTAGTCGCCATGCTGCGACGCTTCGACGCGGGCGACCGTACCGCCGGGCATGGGTTCGCCGATGCCGACCGGCGCGGCGTACGACGGCGCGTCGCTCATCCGGCCGCGCATGTAGGGATCGAGCGACAGGTAGAGCGTGCGCAGCAGCAACTGGCCTTTCGCGGGTTGCGGTATTTCCGCTTCCTCGAGACGGAAGTCGTCGTCACGCGGCGCGCCGACGGGGCGCGAGTTGAGTACGATGCGCCGATTGCGGGCGTCGTTCTGCTTGAGTTGCTTTTTCATTCACAGGGCTCCTTCAAGGATGTTCCGGCAAGGGTTTTTCCTGCCTTGCCGGGGGCTTTCCGCGGTTCTCGGTGAGCGCCCGATTCATCGGGCGATTTCGCGTCGGCGTTCCCTGGCCGGCAGCGCGGCTTCAGGACGTTTCTATATTCGGCTGCTCGCCGCTGACGCCGAAGACCTGCTGGCGAAGACGGAAGATCTCGTCGCGGGCGGCGGCGGCTTTCTCGAACTCGAGGTCCTTCGCGTAGTCGAGCATCGCTTTCTCGAGTCGCTTGAGTTCGCGCGCCAGTTGCTTCTCGCTCATCGCCTCGTAGTTGGCCTGCAGCTGTGCGGCCTTGCGTTCGCGGCGTGCGTCGTCGATGTCGTAGACGCCGTCGATGATGTCGGTGATGCGCTTGTTGACGCCGATCGGGACGATGCCGTGCGCTGCGTTGAAAGCGATCTGCTTGAGCCGCCGGCGTTCGGTCTCGGCGATGGCGCGACTCATCGAGCCGGTGACCCGGTCGGCGTAGAGAATGGCGGTGCCGTTGATGTGCCGGGCGGCGCGTCCGATGGTCTGGATCAGCGAGCGCTCGGAGCGCAGGAAGCCTTCCTTGTCGGCGTCGAGAATGGCCACCAGCGAGACCTCCGGGATGTCGAGACCTTCGCGCAGCAGGTTGATGCCGACCAGGACGTCGAACTTGCCGAGGCGCAGGTCGCGGATGATCTCGACGCGTTCGACGGTGTCGATGTCCGAGTGCAGGTAGCGGACGCGCACCTCGTGTTCGTTCAGGTACTCGGTGAGATCCTCGGACATGCGCTTGGTCAGCGTGGTCACCAGCACGCGCTCGCCGCGTCCGACGCGCAGGCCGATCTCGGAGAGCAGGTCGTCGATCTGTGTCGATGCCGGGCGAACGATGAGCACCGGGTCGATCAGCCCGGTCGGGCGAACGACCTGCTCGACGACCTGACCCTGATGCGTCTGTTCGTAGTCGGCCGGCGTCGCCGAAACGAAAATCGTCTGCCGCAGCAGCGCTTCGTACTCGGCGAACTTGAGCGGCCGGTTGTCGAGTGCCGAGGCCAGGCGGAAGCCGTAGTTGACCAGGTTCTCCTTGCGCGAGCGGTCACCCTTGTACATGCCGCCGACCTGCGGGATGGCGACGTGCGACTCGTCGATGAACATCAGCGCGTCGGCCGCCAGGTAGTCGATCAGCGTCGGCGGCGGCTCGCCGGGCTGGCGCCCGGAGAGATGCCGCGAGTAGTTCTCGATGCCCTTGCAGAAGCCGAGCTGGTCGAGCATTTCGAGGTCGAAACGCGTGCGTTGCTCGATGCGCTGCGCCTCGACGAGGCGACCTTCGGCGTGGAAGAAGGCGGTACGCTCGCTGAGCTCGCGCTTGATCGCCTCGATGGCACGCAGGACGGTCGCCCGTGGCGTCACGTAGTGCGACGACGGGAAGACGGTAAAGCGCTTCAGGCGGCCCTGCAGATGCCCGGTCAGCGGGTCGAAAAGCTGCAGGCCTTCGATCTCGTCGTCGAACAGAGAGATGCGGATCGCCTGCTCGGCGTGCTCGGCGGGAAAGACGTCGATGACGTCGCCGCGGACGCGAAAGACGCCGCGGCGGAAGTCGGTCTCGTTGCGCTCGTACTGCATGGCGACCAGGCGCTGGATCACCTCGCGCTGATCGATGCGGTCGCCGACGCGCATGGTCAGGATCATCTTGTGGTACTCGTCGCGGTCGCCGATGCCGTAGATGCAGGAGACGGTGGCGACGATCACGCAATCGCGACGTTCGAGCAGGCTCTTGGTCGCCGACAAACGCATCTGCTCGATGTGCTCGTTGATCGACGAGTCTTTCTCGATGAACAGATCGCGCGCCGGAACGTAGGCTTCCGGCTGGTAGTAATCGTAGTAGGAGACGAAATACTCGACGGCGTTGTCGGGAAAGAACTCGCGGAACTCTGCGTACAGTTGCGCGGCCAGGGTCTTGTTCGGCGCCAGCACCAGCGCCGGACGGCCGCTGCGGGCGATGACATTGGCCATGGTGTAGGTCTTGCCCGAGCCGGTGACGCCAAGCAGGGTCTGGAACGAGAGGCCGTCGGCGAGTCCGGCGAGCAGTTGCTCGATCGCCGCCGGCTGGTCGCCGGCAGGCAGGAAGGGCTGATGGAGGCGGAAGGGGCTGCCCGGGAAGGTGACCACCGGGTGCTGCTTTTCGGGCGATTGGATGGCGGCTGACATGCTAGAATTTTACGTTGTTTCAGGAACGCTCGGCGCCGTGCGCGGCGTTTGCCCGACCTGTCCGGAAACAATGCTTTTTTCGACGCTTCGTTTTTCCCGCGACGGCTTGTGCCACCCGCGGCCTGCCTGGCAGGCCCGACCGGAAATGGCACCGCCCAGCTACCGGCCAACTTAGGAACAAGACATGACCGCCTCGCTTTTCGCCGCCGTTGAAATGGCTCCCCGCGACCCGATTCTCGGACTCACCGAATCCTTCAACGCCGATACCCGGTCGACCAAGGTCAACCTCGGTGTTGGCGTGTATTTCGACGACAACGGCAAGATCCCGCTGCTGGCGGCTGTCAAGGCGGCCGAGAAAACCCGCCTGGAAGCCATGCCGCCGCGCGGCTACCAGCCGATCGACGGCCTTGCCGCCTATAACCAGATCGTCCAGAAGCTGCTCTTCGGCGCCGATTCGGCATTGCTCGAAGCGGGTCAGGTCGCGACCATCGAAGCACTCGGCGGCACCGGCGCGCTGAAGGTCGGTGCCGATTACCTGCGCCGACTGCTGCCCACGGCCAAGGTTTTCATCAGCGATCCGAGCTGGGAGAACCACCGCGCGATTTTCGAATACGCCGGTTTCGAGGTCGATTCGTATCCCTACTACGACGCAGTCAGCCGTGGCGTCGATTTCGCCGCCATGAAGAGCGGCCTGAACGCCCTGCCGGCCGGTTCGATCGTCGTCCTGCACGCCTGCTGCCACAACCCGACCGGTGCCGACCTCAGTCACGCGCAGTGGCGCGAAGTGATCGAGACGATCGCTGCCCGCGGCCTGGTGGCCTTCATCGACATGGCCTACCAGGGCTTCGCCGACGGCATCCGGGAAGATGCGCAGGCGCTGCAGATGTTTGCCGCATCGGGCCTGCAGTTCCTCGTCGCCAGCTCGTTCTCCAAGTCCTTTTCGCTCTACGGCGAGCGGGTCGGTGCGCTGTCGGTGGTCACCGCCAGTCGCGACGAAACGGCACGTGTCTTGTCGCAGATCAAGCGCGTCGTGCGGGCCAACTACTCGAACCCGCCGACCCATGGCGGCGCCATTGTCGCCGCCGTTCTGGCCAGCGCCGAACTGCGCCAGATGTGGAAAGTCGAACTCGCCGAGATGCGCCAGCGCATCCTGGCCATGCGCGTCAGCCTGGTCGAAAAACTGCAGGGCAGGGGAGTGAGCACCGACTTTTCCTTCGTCACCCGGCAGCGGGGCATGTTCTCCTACACCGGGCTCGAAGTCGCACAGGTGGACCGCATGCGCGACGAGTTCGGCATCTACGCGGTCAGCACCGGGCGCATCTGCCTGGCCGCGCTGAACACCAGGAACATCGACTACGTCGCCGACGCCATCGCTGCGGTGCTCTGATGTAATGCTGCAATCTTGACGAGGTTTTCGGCGCCGGCTGAAAGCAGCACGAAAACCCTGTGCTGGCTGAAATCCGCATGTTCGCCGCCGCGGTGGCCCTCATAGTGCTCGTGGCCACTGCCGGCGCTCATGCCCCGTGCACCGTCATTGCGAGGAGGCGCAGCCGACGCGGCAATCCAGTTCCATCCTCTGACGGCTGGTGCGCCGCATTCCCCAGGAGAAAAACAAACCTCTGGATTGCCGCGTCGGCTTCGCCTCCTCGCAATGACGTGCGGGTAGCGTGTTGCCGCCTTCCCGGCGCGACTTTGCGCAACCCGGATCGCAGCGCGAACCCCGTGTGGTGGCTGGATTTCGCCCGCTCCATACTACTACCCTCGTCGCCAAAATCCGGGCCAGCATTCCCCGGCCACCGTCATTGCGAGGAGGCGCAGCCGACGCGGCAATCCAGTTCCATTCTTTGACGGCTGGTGCGCCGCATTCCCCAGGAGAAAAACAAACCGCTGGAATGCCGCGTCGGCTGCGCCTCCTCGCAATGACGTGCGGGTGGCGTGGCGCCGCCTTCCCGACGCGACTTTGCGCAACCCGGATAGCAGCGCGAACCCCGTGTGGTGGCTGGATTTCGCCCGCTCCATAGCGCTACCCTCGTCGCCAAAATCCGGGCCAGCATTCCCCGGCCACCGTCATTGCGAGGAGGCGCAGCCGACGCGGCAATCCAGTTCCATTCTCTGACTGCTGGTGTGCCGCATTCCCCAGGAGGAAAACAAAACCTCTGGATTGCCGCGTCGGCTTCGCCTCCTCGCAATGACGTGCAGGCTGCTGTGGCGACGCCTTTCCGACGCGACTTGCAGCAAGCTGGAGCGCTTGCTTGAAACCCCCTCGCCGGCGTTTCTCCGCGGTGACTGCACGCGTCACCCCTGCTGGTGGCCTATCTGCTTTCCAGTTGCGGCGTCTTCAGCGTACCGCTGATCGCCACCGGAACGGTCGCATCGGCCCGCCCGCGCATCTGGACGTCCATCCGGCCACGCAATTGCAGGTCGCTGCTCACTTCGAGCTGACCGGTGGACTGCATCGTTCCCGCCTGGAGGACCAGGCGCGAGAAGCGATAGCGCTCGGGGGTCAGGCGGATCGCGCCGGACAGCTGCTCAAAGCGGGTGGCGCCGCCGAGCGTTGCCGGCGTTCCGGATGCACGGCGAATCGCCTCGGGAAGGTCGATCCCGCCGAGGCTTCCCCTGGCTATCGTGAAGTTGCCCTCGGCATGCACCGCCTGAAGGATCGCGGGCCAGGTCCTGGCCATTGCCGAGAAGCGCAGGTCGCCCGCAAGATCGCCCTCGAACTGATCGCCGACGCCCAGCGCCGCGCCGAAGCCCTGTGCCCGGATCCGCTCGAAGGCGATCTCGCCGGCCATCGCCGGTGGCCCGTCGGAACGCAGGATCACCGCGCCGCTTACCCGGCCCGAGAAGATGCGCAAGTCCATCTCCTCGATGACGAACACCGGCCCGTCCACCTTGCCCTTGAAAGCGAAGGAGTCGAAGCGATACAGGGACTTCGGCGACGGCCGCCAGGCGACTCCCTCGGCGGTAACCGCCAGCTGATCGGCGACCGGTTTGGCCTCGACCTTCATGCTGCGGTCCGCCGATCTCAGCGCCACGGACTGCAACAGGCCATCCGCAGACAATGCCAGTTCGCCGTTCAGCTCGGCAAAGCCAAGCCCTGCAAAGCTGACCTTCGCCCTGCTGATGGTCACGCGCTGCACGCGGGCTCCGGCAGACTCCCGAGCGGCCGTTTCGAACATCCGTGAAAGGCTGGCAACTGCTTTTGCGGTCAGCTCGACGTCGCGCAACTCCATTTCCCGGAAAACGATCTTTGTTGAAAAGAGCGTGTCGAGCTCTGGCCGGAGACGCAGTTCGGCGATGTGGATCTGCTCCCCGGCCGTGGCGTCGCCGACGCGCACGTTGGCCAGCAGCAGGCCCGGCAGCGGATAGAAGGTGACGCTCATGTTCTCGACGCTGGTTTTCTGGCCAGTGCTTTGCGCGAGAGCGTCTTCCACCTCGGGAAGGTAGCGCGAATAGGGAAAGAGGAGGGTGATCAGGACCAGCAGAACGCTCATCGTCAAGACGCCGAGCAGGGCGACGAGCGGCCAGGTCAGGTGTATGCGGCGGCGGCGGAGTGGCTTGAGGTCGGGCCCGTCGCCCGCACTGCTGTCATCGGCCGTGCCGCCCAGCAAGGCCTTCACCCGGGCGAGGAAAGTCGGCGCCGGCGCGACGCTGCTCGCCGGCCAGACTGCTGGCACCTCCGGCGTCGCTTCTTCCTTGGACAGGAAAACGGTGCGCGACTCGGGACCGGTCACCGAATCGGTCGGCGGCGATGATGGTGGCGAGATCGATGGCGATGGTTGCGAGATCGGCAGAAATGAGCGTGCGCCGTTCGAGAACCGCTCGCTGTTGTTTTCCGAGCCGGGAACCAGCCGTGTCGCGTCGTCGGTATCGGCGTTGGCGTCGGGCAGGGAGGGAGGAGCGGATGGCGCCGCGGCTTTCTTGCCAAATAGGGAGAATTCGGAAGCCGGTTGGCCAGCCTTGCTGCGAATCTGTTGTGCCAGCCGGCGGCCATTCTTCCATACCGTGTCCTCGTCGACCCGCCGCTCGATGAAACCATCGGCCTCAAGCTCAACCAGCGCGCTCTGCGTCAGCTGCGCGTTGCCCGTCTTGTCGCACAATTCGGCCACCGTGGCGTTGCCGTCCACCAGAATCAGCACCATGCGGAGGTTTCGCTGGACGACTCGCGTCCGCTGCAACATGGCTTCCTCGCCGGACGTCGTCTTGGCGTAAATCAGCTCGGAGTCAGGCAGTTCAGGTTCCATGTTCTCAGTGGCGTCGTGCTGGCTAACGACTGAAGGTTTTCGACTTTTCCGCACAAACGCATTGTGCACCTTGTTGCCGTGCGCGGAAAGTCGGAGATGGCTAGCGTGCCGGTTTCAAGCCTGCGGCTGGACAGTGGTCGGGCACCAGGCGGCGCCCCGTGTCGACGGCCTGGCGGTGGCTGGCGCCGATGCCAGCGGCCTGCCGCGGAGTTGCCGGCGCGGCCCTGGTCGGCGTCTCGGAAAATGCCCGTTTGCCGTTCGGAAGAGTTGACGAACCGCATGCGAGTGGCTAGAATCCGCCCTCTCGTGTTCCTCGATAGCTCAGTTGGTAGAGCGTCGGACTGTTAATCCGTAGGTCCCTGGTTCGAGCCCAGGTCGGGGAGCCAAAAAATTCAAGCACTTAGCCCATTTTTCCGAGTGGGCTTTTTGCTGTCTGGCCTTCCGGTAAGCGTCTGGTAAGCAGATTCGAGCAATCCGAACCAGTTCCGCACGAGAAGCCAATGAGTGCGCTACTCGCTCGGCTTCTTGCCTGTCGATGTCGGAGAGGGTTTGCTGGTCGAGGCTGAAGTCTTCGCTTGATGCCGCCTGATTGCTCTCGCTAGCAGCGTTTCCGCCACCAGTTGCTTGATTTCCTCGTCCGTCGCCGTCGTCGAGCCAGCCTGGTTCTTCGCTGATGGCTTGTCCATACAGTTGCTCCTGCTCTTCTTCGTATCCCGGGATTGTATCGAGTTGCGGGCGATCTGCATCAAGACGGGTGGATTCCGGCTCTGTTCTGTCAGCGTTGACGATGTTCTGCCCGTGCTGGCGGTCTTCCTCGCTGTCGTTCGTGTCAATATCGACAGCAATCGTGGACCGTGCTGATCTGGCGCTCGTCTCTATGAAGAGGTGCTAACGGCTCGGCTGCCTATCCCGTCGCCTGCTCGCCGATCGGTGCTGCCTTGGCGTGGACCTGGCGCACTACCAAGGACGGTTCTTGCACGGCCCTGCCGGCAACGCGCTGTCGGATGGCATCAGCAATGCTCAGATCGCCCGTCACGGCCAGCCGGTCCTTCCACATGCCCAGATGCCGCCCTTGCAGTTCCAGAGCCCGCAGCGCTGCTGCATGACTGGCCATCAAGGCATTGCCGTCCTTGCCAATCGTCTTGCTCATGGCGTCCTGCTTGACCGCTTCGAGATCAAACAGCACTTTGTCCTGCGTGATTCCGGTACGTAGCGCCCTGGCGTTCATGCGTCCGGCGATTGCTTCCTGAACTGTAGTTTTCTGCAGTAGCTGATAGCCAATCTCTGACGCTCGCCGGAGACTGTACCCGGCGCGAATCGCCGCTTTGCTCGCCACCAGATCACAGAGATATTCGTCAACGAAACGACTTTGCCTTGGCGTCATTGCCTCTTCCTTCTCACGGTCGCCACTCACCGACACTGGCGGACACTGGCGCTGCTCGCTTGGCCTTGCGCCTCCAGGCAGTCACGGAAGGCGTGCAAACTCCCGTACTCTGCCATCACGGCGGCACGACTGGTTCCCGCTTTCTCCAGCAGCCAGTCGAGTTTGCACCTCACGTCGTTGCACTGCCGGTGTTGCTCCAGCTTCGTCAAGCGACGTTGCAAGGGGCTCACAAGGCAACATCCTGTTCGGACAGAAGAATCATGCGAGCTGGTCGCCGGTGAGTGCCGGCCAAGGCTTCGACCTTCGACCTTGCCATGAAATCGTCTTCCGATTCGTCGGTCTGGCGGTCCACAACCTTGTCGCCGATGATCGCTCGGACAACCTCGCCGGAATCTGCTCGGATAATTCGCCTGACTATGAGGGCGACGCGGTTTGCCTCGGGGTGTGCCGCTGCTTCAAGCTTGGTCATGCGACGCTCCAACGCGGTGCTCATTTCGCTGTTTCCAGTTCAGTGCTGCGTGCTTCGGTCGCGTTTCCTTCCTCGTCGATTTCCACAACACCACCGCCAGCAATCAGCCGAAGGCGAGACGTTACCCGCATGGTGCCGGGCTCGATCATGTGGACGATGCAGTTGAGCTGTTCGCCAGCGCCGATTGGACGTTCCAGCTTGCTAACCCGCTTCTGCAAGGCGTTCATTCTTTCACTTCGAGTGCGCTGATACGGGCTTCAAGCTCTTGAGTCTCCACCGCCTTGCGGCGTGCCTCTACGATACCTGCCAAGGTCGCAGCCTCTCCCGGTAGGATGTCGCCGGCCGCCACCGCTTGCAGGATGGCCGCCTGAGCTTTTGCGACGCCATCAGCAGAGCTTGTGTCCGGCAGGTCCAGGAAGATCGGGCGCTCCTTCGCAGGTGGTACCAGCCGTTCGAGTACCAGTCTGGCCGCGCTCATGTCCCCCTGTTTTGCCATTTCAACGATCTTCTTGGCGATAGCGGCGGCACCTTCCTCCATCGCTGCCAATGCCACGAGGGTTACACGGTTCCGGCTGCCCGGTGGTCTGCCCTTTGGATTTCCGCTTTGACCGGGTTTCCAGCCAGGGCGCAGGTTTTCGGCTTTCGTCGTTTCGCTCATTGCCTGTATCTCACCGGTGAAAATTCAATGGTCTGCACAGCGTTACAGCGTAACGTTTAAGTAGTTGTCGAAAGCCTCATCATCCAAGCCTCGCGTAATCGAGTCATCAGCTTCGACAATCAGCTTTTCGAGCATCGCCCTCCGAGTGACCCCATGATGCCGTGCAAGCCGGTCCAGGGCCCGATCAGCCTTCGTGGTCACCCAAGCCTGAAGCCGTCGCTCGCCGTTGTCGCCGGCTGTTGATCGCCGAGCCCGATATGCGCGCTGTCGTTCCGTTGCTGTCGCCATGTTGGTTCCGTTACGCTGTAACGCTACCATTTTAGCACTGTTACGCTGTAACGTGCATTGCCCGTTCTGTTTCGGTGCTACGTTACAAGCTCTGAATAGTCAGTTTATGTCTCTTCCTCGCTGTAAACGTTTACACCATGACCCTCGTGGTCACCGCCTGAATTGTCCGTATTTGCTGGCTTTGCGGGCTGTTCGGCGTCGTTTTGGTCACCAGCAGAGTCAGGCTTTTTCCCGTCTTTTGGTGGTAATATTACCAGCGCCCGGCTCTTTTCGTCGATGACAAACGGGTGAGAGACATTACAATGGTGGGCAATTTCTCGACTGCTCGACGCCGCCCATTTGGGGTCTTCGAGCAGCGTGCGAACCGCTTTCCGATTGTCGGCATTGCTTCTCGGCAATCCGTGACTCGCATTCGCGCCGATGGCATGCAGAACGGCATTGCGCAAACTTCCCGGCGTAATGAGGCTCTCAAAACGCTGCTGCTTGCCACGCCAGCATTCTTTACGCTACTCGTTCGGCTTCTTGTTGGTCGATGTCTGAGAGGGTTTGCTGTTCGAGGGCGAATTCATCGCCAGATGCCTTTTGATTGCTCTCGATAGGCGCGTTTCCGCTACCAAATCCTGAATTTTCTCATTCTCCGCCGCCGTCAATTCAGGGGGGGTCGATGTTTTGGAATTCGTCATTGCCTTCCTCTGCTTGCCGCGCGATACGCGCACCTTCTACCATCCCGCGAATTAGCATGCGACCTTCCCGCCCGAAGTCGCGTCACCGCGTCCAGACGGAGTAGGGGCCTTCCTCGTCGCTTGCGTGTTTGACGGGCCGTACTTTGGACGGGGGGCCGGCCTTAGAACGAACACCCCTTGCGGGGGCTTGCCCCGTCCCGTGTAGATTCTCTCTTCCGTTTTCCCGTATCTCATTTTCGTCCTCGATGAGCAAGTCGCCGTGAATTTCACCCCGCTCGCCGCGGTAGCGCGCCTCGACGGGTAAGCTCGAACGCCAGCACTTCGCCATACTTCTTGACTGAAAACATCTTGGTCCGCTCGTGACCATCGGGCAACCTGATTCTCGCCACACAGGAGCCTTGCTGTTGGCTCTTCGACTGAATGAAATGCATCGCTGGCACGCCGCTATGGTTCTATGCTCTCATGATCAAAAAAACCCAGACTTATCACCGCACTAATCGCCGCAAACTAATCGTCACGCCATGCAATTGGCGCAGCGAGGGCGCCAACCATCCCTGATGACGCTCCATATGTCCGGGGCTTGCCGGTGTTGGGTTGTCGTGGTAAGCGGTCCACCAGCGATGGAGCAACGAAATGACACCAAGAATCGGGTGTTTGCTGGCGCGGGAGCCGATACACAGGACACGGTGCGTGCCAATCCATCCCTGCAATCGGAACGTGCTCCCTGCCTTTATCGCCAAAAAGCGTTGATGCCTTTGGCTTAGTCATGGTCGGCAAGTATGATGGCGACAGATCCAGAAGAGAACAGCATGTCGCAGACCGAAGCCTTTGCCCGCACTCTCATCGACGCCCAGCTCAAAGACCAGAGCTGGAACATCAGCGATGGCATCAGCGTGCGCTATGAACACACTCTGTCCGATGGCGACCGTGCCGACTATCTGTTGTGCGGTCGTGAGGGACGGGGCTTGGCGATTATCGAAGCCAAGCGCGAATCCATCAACGCCGCCGACGCCGCCGAGCAGGGGCGGCACAACGCCGAAATGGCGAACGTGCCTTTCGTCTTCCTCGCCAACGGCAAGGAAATCCTGTTTTGGGACTGGCAACGTGAAGCGCACCCGCGTCCGGTCCGAACCTTCTTCTCGCAGTTCGACCTTGAACGCCGTTCCGCCATGCGGCAGATGCGTGTCGATCCGCTGAGTGTCGACATCGACAAGGCCATTGCCGGCCGCGACTACCAGCAGGATTGCATTGAAACGCTGTGCCGAGAAATCGGCCTTGGTCGCCGCAAGCTGCTGGTAGAAATGGCCACCGGCACCGGCAAGACGCGAACCGCCGCCGCGCTCATCAAGCGCTTGTTTTCGGCCAATGTCGTCAGCCGGGTGCTTTTCCTGGTGGACCGCATCCCACTGGCGCTGCAATCCGAGGATGCCTTTACCGAACACCTCAAGGATTTGCCTTGCTACGTGCTCCGGGCTGGTCGTCGCTTTCAGGACGAGCAGCGCATCACCATCACCACCCTGCAATCGATGGTCAATATCTATCACGAGTATTCGTCCGGATATTTCGACCTCGTGATTACTGACGAATGCCACCGCAGCATTTACGGCAAGTGGCGCAAGGTGCTGGAACACTTTGACGGCGTCCAGATCGGTCTGACCGCAACACCCTGCGTCAAGCCGCCCAACGACGACGGAACGCCCGACGATGAAACAGCTTTCGTCCGCGACACTCTGCGTTTTTTCGGCGTGAATAAGCCAACCTTTTCCTACTCGCTCAAGCGCGCCATCGACGAGGGCTATTTGGTCGGCTACCAGATTTACAAAGCCAGGACCGTCAAGACCGCGACCGCTGACGGCATCAAAACACTGCGCGAAGATATTCAGTGGGATGGCCTCGATGCCAGGACGCGCAAGGAGCTTGAAGACGCCTTCGCCGCCGCTGCGAATCTCACCCCCCCGCAAGCGCATATCCTGATTGATCCCAATGCGCTGGAGCGAAAATTCACGATTCCGGCGCGCAATCAAGCCATCGTTCGAGAGTTCCGCAAGGTCATGGACGAGGGCTACACCGACAGCAAGGGTATTCTCCGCAAGCCCCTCCTCGGTAAGACTATCGTCTTTGCCGTCACCAAACGCCACGCCGAAACGCTGGCGACCATGATCGACAGCGAATTTGCCCACCTCAAGCCCTCGCCGGAGATCAAATACGCCGATTACGTTGTTTCCGGCATGGGGCAAGGCGAAGACACTGCTAACGGCATGACGCGGATTCGCCGCTTCAAGAAGGAGAAATTTCCGCAGGTACTGGTGTCGGTGAACATGCTCGATACCGGCTTCGACTGCCCGGAAGTGGTCAATCTGGTCTTCGCGCGATATACCAAGTCCGTCTCGCTGTACCGCCAGATGCGTGGCCGGGGAACCCGCAAGGCACAGGGCAAACCGATCTTCACGCTGTTCGATTTTGTCGGTGTTGCCACAGCTCATGAGGGCGAAGATGGTTACGGCGAGGGCGGCAACGTCATCGACCGCCCGCCCCGCCCACGCCCTGACCCGCGCACGCTGGTTACCGTCAATCAAAACGATGAAATCGACCCGACCACCCGCGCCTGGGTCACAATGGATGATGCTGGCAATTTCGTCTTTCTCGAAGCTTCCGAGGAAAAGGCCAACGAACTCGGCGTGCGCTTCGAGGGCTGGCTGGTCAGCCGTGACTTCACGCCGGCACAAGAACGCTGGTTGCTCGATGTTGAAGCGCAAATTCGCGAGAACGCCGAACAGTTCGACGACTTCACGCTCGATCACCTCGAATTCCCGCCGTTCAGCCTGCAAGGCGGCAAGCGCCGCGCGGTCGAGCTCTTTGGCAGCGAAGACACCCTGAGCACCCTCATTCACGGGCTTTCCCAATCCGTTTATCGGGACCCGACCGGCGACGATTCCGCGTCCGGCACGTCGGCAACCCATTAGAGAGAATTCATGTCCCTCACCCCGCAACGCCGCCAAGACATTGAAATCATCCGCAACTACCTGTTTGGAGGCGGCTATCCCGACCCGGTGACCAACGCCGAGCAACTGGCCTTCCTGTTTTTCTTCTACCTTGCCGACGGGCTCGACACCCAGGCGCAAGCACGCGCCCGGCTGATGAAGCAACCCGCCGAAAGCATTTACATCGGCGACTGGAAGCTGCGCAACCCGCTCAACGCACCCGCGATGGGTGGTCTGGGCAGCATTTCGCGCGACCGTTTCCGCTGGTCCCATTGGGCTAGGGCTCTCACGGGCGAGAATCTGGTCCGCTTCCTGCGCGATGAGGTTTTCGCCTTCTATACCGAAGTCGCCGCACGCGGCGCGGTCAACTTCATGGACGGCGCGCGACTGGTGATCGACGAGCCGGTGGTGCTGACGCAAGTAATCGGCAAGGTCGATGGCCTGCGCCTCGACGAAGCCGACGCCGACACCAAGGGCGACCTGTTCGAACATGTGCTGAAGCAAATCAAGACGGCTGGCGAACTCGGCCAGTTCCGCACCCCGCGCCACATTATCCGCGCTATCGTCGCCATGCTCGACCCGAAAATCGGCGAAACCGCCTACGACCCGGCAGCCGGCACGGCGGGCTTTCTGGCCGCCGTCTTCGACTACATTAAGCTTGCCAACTCGACGCCCGACGGCATCGAGACCGTGGACATCGAGGGCAAGCGCATCCAGCGCGGCAACGGCAATACACTTTCGGCGGCCAAGTGGCGCGTCTTGCAGGAGCAAACCTTCTTCGGCAACGACGTTGACCCGAAAATGGTTCGCCTCGCCACCATGAACCTCACCCTGCGTGGCCTGCCCAATGTGCGCATTCGCCAGCGCAACGTACTGACCACCTCGCTCGACGCCGAAACCAAGCGTGAGCTGGGCTTGCCGGCCGACGGGCATCACGTCATCGCCGCCAATCCGCCGTTTTCCGGCCGACTGGACAAAAACCGTATCAGTGAAGACGTTAAGGTCGGCACCTCGACTGCGACCGAAATCCTCTTCATCAAATACATGCTCGACAGCCTGCTGCCCGATGGCCGCTGCGGCGTCATCGTGCCCGAGGGCGTGCTGTTCGGCTCCACCGGCGCGCACAAGGAACTACGCCAGCTACTGATCGAGAACAACCGCGTCGAGGCGGTGTTGTCCCTGCCCGGAGGCATCTTTCAGCCGTATGCCGGCGTCAAGACCTCGGTGCTGCTGTTCCGCAAGGGCGGCAGCACCGAGCGCGTGCTCTTCCTGCACGCCGATAACGATGGCTACAGGCTCGATGCGAACCACGACACGGTGATCGAAGCCGACGACCTGCCTGTGTTGGTTGAAACCTACCGGCAACGCGATCAGCGCTGGCAAACGTGGCAGGAATCGCAGCGCGGCGGCAACGACGCGATTTTTTTGCAAAACTGGTGGTTCGCCGATGTGGCTGCGATTCGCGCCAACGACTTCAATCTGTCAGCGGGGCGCTACCGGCCAATGAACCAGACTGCCGCCGTCCATCGCGACCCGCGCGATCTGCTCGACGAACTGGCGGCAATCGAGGCTGAGATTGTCGAGGAAGTCGAGGCGTTGCGCGCAGCGCTGGGGGAGCAGGCTTCGTGAGTCGGTGGCCGTTGAAGCATCTCGGTGAGATTTGTGCTACGACAAGCGGTGGAACGCCTTCGCGATCCAAGCCCGAATACTTTGGTGGTGCAATACCCTGGATCAAATCGGGCGATCTCACCGATGGAAACGTCGTCGCATGCGAGGAAGCGATCACTGAAGATGCGCTAAGAAACTCCAGCGCAAAGCTCTTCTGCAAGGAAACCGTATTAGTGGCGATGTACGGAGCTACGGTCGGAAAACTTGGAATGCTTGGAATTGATGCGGCTACCAATCAGGCAGTATGTGGTATTTCGCCTAGCGCAAAAATAGATCGATGGTTTCTCTTCTATTTTTTGTTGTCGCAGCGCCAGAATTTGATCCGACAAAGCACAGGTGGAGCACAGCCAAACATTAGCCAGAAAACTGTTCGGGAACTACTTGTTCCCGTTCCTCCGCTTCCCGAACAACGCCGCATCGTCGATCTGCTTTCCCGTGCCGAGGGTATCGTTCGGCTGCGCCGCGAAGCCGAGGAAAAGGCCGCCGAACTCATTCCCGCGCTGTTCCTCGACATGTTCGGCGACCCGGCAAGTAATCCGAAGGGGTGGCCGGTTCGGAAGGTGTCGGATTTTGTCGCACGATTTGAGGGTGGGAAAAACATTCAGGCGGGCTCCGCGAACGGTTCGCGGTATCGGATTCTGAAAGTCAGTGCGGTCACATCCGGGGTCTATCGGGAGTCCGAAAGCAAACCAAGCCCGGACGATTACAGTCCGCCGACTTCGCACATCGTCCGGGCCGGCGATATGCTTTTTTCCCGCGCCAACACGGAGAAATTGGTCGGCGCGACGGCGATTGTTGAGAGTACCGACGGCCAGACACTGTTACCCGACAAGCTCTGGCGCTTCGTCTGGAATGAACCGCTGGAATCGGCCTACATGCACGCGCTGTTTCAGTCCGCACATGTTCGGCGCGAGCTGGGCAAGCTCTCGTCCGGAACGAGCGCCTCGATGCGCAACATCGCGCAAGCCAAGCTCTACGGCCTCTCGTTACCCATAGCGCCCCACGCGATTCAGAAAGAATTTACCGAACGCTGGGCGATGCTTGCTTCCATTCGTTCGCAGCAGACTGCCGCCACCGCCAAGGCGCAAGCCGCCTTCGACGCGCAACTGGCGAAGTGTTTTGACCAAGGTGCTTAATTATGCCCGACGTGAATCTGCCCCACGGGCTTCGCCATGTGCTGGTTCACGTCACCTTGGGATCGGCTTTCCCGCCGGCCGCCAATTCCGCCAGCGACGTTGCCCTGCTGCGGGCCGCGAATCGCGCCATGCAGAGAAAAACGCAAGGAGTTGAGGACGCCTTTCTGTTCGTCGTGGTCGGTCAGCACACGCGGGAGGCCGTCAGCGCCACCTTTTCGGCCTATGGCTTCCCCAAGGCCACCGTCGTCTGCATTGAAACCGCCGACGTAGAACATCGCCTGGAGATGGGCGAGGAAATCGTTCCGGGCGAAATCGGGAACGCTGTCGCGATGTGGCTGAACCGCGAGCACATCGGCGCGGTCGCAGCCTTTCCCAAAGACTACGCGGACACGGAATTCTGGTGGAGCGGCGTGGAACACGATGACAACGTGTTTGACTGGTCGTTTGACGATGGCGATTTTGCCAAGGCATTGCCAACATCACACAAAAGAAAGGCGGCGACTTGGCTGACCATCCTCGGCCATGCCGTGGACCTGCTGGCGATGCACGCCACCGAGCCGGATGCACTCGTGCATGACATTGCAGCGGCTTGGGCGGCAACGCTTTGCGAGTGGCTCCATGGTTTTGAGGCGGCAAACGGGAACAGCTACAACCATTTCGATTATGAAGCGAATTCCATTCTCTATCCGTCGGCGTTCTTTCTAGGTTTTGAGTTGGCGCGGTTGTCCGGCAATGATCTGGAAGCCATTTGCGGAGAAGCTGAATCCGACGTCGATGACTTATCCCGCGTGGCCTTGAAAGCGATCACGCAGGAAAAGCGAGCTGAGCTGCGAGAGGCGCTATCAGATTTCTTCGGTGGCGATAGCGCGCTGTATTGGGCGCTCCATTCGGCGATCTGGCCGAGCTATTCGGATGCGTACCCCAGACCCATGCAGGAAGCGCTTGAGCGTGAACTGGGCAGCAGCGACTTCGATAGCCTGGCGCGACTCGATGCACCGTGGCGATATGTGACTGAAGGCTGGTGCGATGATGCCGATGATTAACGCGGGCGTTTCCCTGCGGCAGGCGTGCTCGACCTCCGGGCTCACGTCAGGCCGCTTCGGCGTCAGCACATCGCCGGTGATTGGCTGGATCTCCTGCCGCTTCGTCTGGCCAGACATATCGATATCGGCTTGCCATTTTTCCGGCTCCACGTGTAACAAGCTCCAGAACGCCGTCTGTGACGAGGGCATACAACATCTTGGCGGCATCGGTATGGCAAGCGCCAATCAATTCACCCGCCTGCCGGGCAGATAGAAAAAACACACCGTCGCCGGCGTTGCGCTGCAGTTGTTTGCAAATTCGGATCAGCAGATAGCCTTTCTCCTGATACCCCAAGGCCAAGAGGCCTGATGGCAATTCAGCGGTCATATCAATTTCCATCAATAAATTGTTTAATACCGATCCAAAGGGCACACGTACTGCGCCCCATCCGCGCATGAAGTCCCCCCACGATACCGAAAACTCAGCGGTGCCAATTACAGGCAATGCCAGCCGATGCCATTCACTAACGACGGCGCGTAAATCGGATTGCGTCGCGTTCGGTTGTTTTCCTTTCAAGTATCTCGCCAGAGCAAACAACGATCGGTTTCGTCCCCCTGGCGAGTCGGGAAGGTAGCGCTCCATCCAGTCACCTACAGAAGAGACAGAAGATACAGAAGAGACTGAAGATGACTTCAGATTCTTCTGTGCTCTTCTGTAAGTAGAAAGTCCCAAGTCGGCCAGCGTGTATCTACCGGGCTCGACTCTAGCCACCCGGACCATAAACGGCTCGCCTTTTCTATGTGCGAATCCCGGCAATCGAAGCACTCGGCTACGGTCGCTGCACGACTTGTCGCCACCGAATCGCCGGATCAGCTCTTTCAGCGCCGGCTCGCAGCTTTCCAGATCGCAGTCAGTCACTCGCCAATAGGCGTGGTATCTGCCGGGGCTGCTTTCCACAACGATATGAGGCGGCGCTTGACTATTGAGCAGGGGGTCAATTGGCGCGCCATCCAGATCCACAAATACAGACCGTATACGACTAATGTTGCCCTTTTTTCGCCCCTGTCCATCGGTTTCATTAACGGAGACAAAAACCCCTGCCCCCTGAATGTTTAGCTGTTCGAGGGCCGCACTGTGTTTGTCAAACCTGCCGTGCAGGAGTCGAATGAGTTCTTTCCGCTTGCTACCGTCGTCGGCAAAAGTCTGGAAGCTCCATGAGTCCGCGCCCTCGTCAAGTGCGGTCAGAAACGCTTGTGCTTGAATCAGGTTCGGACGCATCAGACACCTCCTATGGCATCTAAGACGACCAGCCTGTGCGCTTCGATGTTGGCCGAGTCTTGCTTCTCCAGGTCGATTTGCGCATTGAACTCGTTAATGTCGATCACTGATTCGATCGCCTCGCGCAATTTTGATTGAAGCAGCTCGACCGGTGCGGCATCCAGCTCGGCAACCTTTACACCATGATTGGCGATGAACTTCTCATAGTTCGGACTTGACTCCTTGGCGTCCATGTCGCTCGGTAGGTCATGGTCCCTTACATCTTCAGCGGTCAATGCCACCTTGACGGCGTGAATATTCGTCAGCCCGAAGTCATCGCGAAGAGAGCGCGCAAACGATGCTGCAATTTCCTCGCCATCAGGATCAAAGTCGGTCATCATCAGCAAGACGAGTTTCGGCTTTCCTGATTGCTTGAACCGTCGAAACAGGTCGTAACGTGGTGACAGTGATGAGAACCCGCGGCCGGTGGTAACCGGGATGCAGTACTCGCGCGCAACGGATTCAATGATCGTTCTCAAGGCGTTCTTTTCCAGCATTATTTCGATGTGGTGCGGTTGGCCCTGCATCAGATTTCTGCTGTAACCCGTCAGAAAGTTGTCTGTGTGCTGCTGGACGAACTTCTCAAAGGTAGAAAATCCACCGCCAAGCTGAATCGGTCGCGTCGTATCGTCGATTGCCCGCCAGGGGACCTCACCAGTCAGGCGCGCCCTTAGCAGCAAGTTGGTCACGGCCTTGTATGATCCCTTGTCGTTCAGGTATGTGGAATTCGGTTTCTTGTCGTGCCTCAACGGTGGGTCATTCAACAGCAGGTAGTGAACGCGCCGGTCTGTGAGCGGCCAATAATCCTTGTTCTGCTGAACAACCTTTTTCACAGCGTCAAGAAACTGGAAGGTCGTTATTCGCGCCCGCTTCTTGAAATCGCCAAGTTCCACGTTAGCCGTAAACGCACCCGACATGGCGTGGTTTTCGACCCTTCGCCGCAGAAGGTCGCTATGAGCACGATCGGGGTCAACTTCGAGCAGCTTTTCCCTGATGCGCTCGCCTGGCGATTTGTCGCGCTGCTGGTTGTAGCGCTTCAAGGTCGCGAGCCGTTCAGTGCCTGTCAAGACGTCGAAGACGACGCCCACGACCCGAACCGGAACCGTCCGTAAGCCCAGGAACTTTGCAGCAGCTAGCCTTCGATGGCCGCTCAGCAGGACATTGTCAGTTGATAGCGTCAATGGCTCCTGGACTCCGTTGTCACGGATAGAGATAGTCAGCTCGCGGTCGTCCAGATTTGCAATGCCAAAGCGGTCATATAGGAGGTCGTTTTCCTTCGCCACCTGAACGTCGTTGACAAGAAAATAGCTCTTGTCCACTTTTTTTGGTTCGACATCTTTGAGGATGTTGGAGGCGGCGTTCATGCGGCTACCTCGCCGATAGGCTGTGGCTCGACTTTGGCGGTTGCCATGCGCTTGGCCTTGGCAGCGGCCTTGCGCAGGATGTGAGAGGGTAGTTTTGCAGGGTTGGCGGTCTTGCGCGCGATGTGAGCGGCAATTTGCGCGTCATCGGGCGTCTGGACCGTCTCACCGGCGAGCAGGCGATCTGCCTCGGCTCTGTCCCACAGGAGCGTGCGATTCGGCAACTTGACGGGAACCATTCCCATCCAGTGCCCATGTCGACAAAGCGATGCTCGGGGAGTCTGCGACTTGGCTTTGAACAGCGCGACCAGCTCGTCGGTCGTGAGTTTTGCATCTGGGCCGGTGCTCGGCACGATGTGGGTTCGTTGCATGGCGGTGTCCTTGTTTAATAAAACACCGCCATTCAAAATCAATTCACAAACAACATTATCAAGACCCGGATTTCGGAGGTTAGATAAGAGGGTTGGCCGGATTTAGATCGGAAGCAAGTTTTTGACTCGCCATTGCGAAATAACGCTTTCCACCGTGTGTACGCTTACCTTTTTTTCGTGACCTTGTTGAGTGCACCACCACATTTCTGCGGCAGTGCCTTTGTCCACAATCGTCCCGCTCGAATCGTTCCTCCTGAGCCACCTTACCGCTTCGGCAGGTGTGGGTTGTCTTGAGTATGTTCTACATATTTGCGGCCACGAGTCGAACAAAGCAAGTTGCCACCCTATGCGCGGCACGAACACCGTCGAGTCGCGGTCGCCGTGGTCTGCGCCATCAGGAGAGGCTACTGGCAGGCCAGTCTTGTCGGCTGCTCCAGAATGGGCTGCGCCTCGCTGCTCCTGCTCTTCATACCGCGGCCGTGGGGCGCTGTCGTCAGGCCACGCCATCGTCGCGGTACTCGCAGCGTTCTTCGTTGTGCCAGAAGTGGCAATCTCTATCGTCTGCCGTATCTGTTTCTTAGCAAACCCCTTGCAGACCTTTTTGCGAAATCCCTGAGAAATCAACGGCGCGTAGTTTAACTCCCCATCGCCGGGGCGCTTACCGTCAAGATTTATTACTCCCGCAGGAGAGTCTGCACTGAACTGGCGCCAAAACGATTTCTCGAAGTCATCTTTCCACACAAAGACGCCGGCCGGCAGCAACGGTATAGACTTTCTGAGCCATTCCGGGCGAGTTGCCGCGCGGTCGCTATTCTTGGAACGTAGAGTCGCAGACAGCCCTTTCAGGTTGTCATCAACACCGTCCCATTCTTTCGGAAGGGTTTGGGTATGGCTGCCATCGGAGTGCAATTGATAAGCAGCTAGCCGCTCTAGGCGCAAGCCTTCAGCGCTATGCGCAAGCGACGACGCAAGTAAGTCGGGAGATACTTCCCAGCCGGTTACAAGAGGAATGGCTCTTACCGGAATAGCCTCGCGACCGTCGATAAGAAATATGACCGTCGGTGTATTCTCGATTACTGCGTGGGGTTCAACCCATCCGCGTTCATCAATCCAGCCACATGCCGATACTGAAAATTCGTCGCCTTGTTCGCGAGCCCATTCGTTTAGGTGCAGCAGAGTGGTGAAGATGCAAAGCGCCTGAGTCATACTCAGGTCTACCTCGCTGGAGGTTGGGCTTTGCCAGGCTTCACTATACGTCCCATCGTTCTTTGCGCGCTCTATGACCTCATCGAATGTTCCAGGCCTGCCGTCTTGGTCTGTAACCGCCAGTCGTCCGGCTCGCGCATCGTCGATAATCCACTCGCTGACCTTGCGGAGTTTGCCTTGGTAGGTGGGCTTGTGAAGTGGGGTACCTCCGGCGGTTGCAGCCGCTCGAGCTATTGCATTGGCGATGATTGCGAGTGGTAACACGCCAAGACTTGGTGCAGCGAGCCTCAGTTCATAATGCATAACACGCCCCTTCTACGCGCTCCTTCAAGTGGGGTGCCGCGCCAGCCGGGGAAGGTGCCCGGTTTTCTCCCCGTCGGGATAGGCGCGGCGAACTTGATCAGGCGGCCAGTCGTGCCACCGGCGCGCGGTCCTTGGCGCGCTCGCCAGCCGTCCACAAGTCACGTTGCGCCTGCAGCCGTAGCCAGTACCCGGGCGACGTGCCCAATGCTTCGTGCAGGCGCAGGTCCATGTCGGCGGTGATGGCCGCGTGTCCGTGCAAGATGCGCGAGAGCATGACGCGGCTGATGCCGACGTGAGCAGCGAAAGCGGTCACGCTGATGTCGAGGTCGTCCAGCCAGCCGGCCAGCAGTTCGCCGGGGCGCGCGGGGTTGTGCATGTCCATGTGTCGGGCCTCAGTGATAGTCGATGTAGTCGAGTAGCTCCACGTCCGTTCCGTCGAACCGGAAAACCAGCCGCCAATTTGCCTGAACCGTCATCGCATGAAAGCCGGCGAGCTTGCCGGACAAGCCATGCAGGCGCCAGGAAGGGCGGGCCAGGTCGTCAGGCGCGGCGGCGGCGTGCAGGGCGGCCAGCATTTCCCGTAGGCGCTTGGCGTGAATCGGCTGTATTCCAGCGTGCGTGCCAGAGCGGAAGAACCCTTCCAGCCCTTTGTGGCGGAACGAAGTAATCATATGCTGTATAGCGAGGCTTTACAATCTGTTCTGCACGACACGCAAACCCGCGTCGGATTCGCCGGGCTGCTCGATACCCGCTTCGGTCAGAATCCAGGCCTCAATCTTCGTGTGCCACATGCGCAGTAGGTCGAGCGGGCGAACGCGGTAATGCTTTTCGGCGGTCGCGCTCGGCGCGTGTCCCATGATTTGCGCCGAGACTCCGGCGGGGCACTCTACCCATTCCGCCAGCGTGCCGAACGAGCGGCGCAGGCCGTGAATGGTGACGTTTGGTAGACCGGCGGCGGTCAGTGCCTTGTTGTGCTGAATGCGGGGCTCTTGTAGCCTGCCAGACGCGGCGGCAGGGCTTGAGAATACCCACTCATTGCGGCGGGGCAGGGCGGCCAGCAGCGAAGCGACAAAGGGCGTCAACGGAATAGTGCGATTTCCTTGCACCTTGTCGCCGATGGTCAGGGATTTCCACTGGAAATCGACATCCTTCCACCGGATGCCCGCCACTTCTTCCCGGCGCGCTCCCGTCAGCAACGCCGTTTGCAGGTAGGCGGCAATGACAGGGTTCTGTATCTGGCGCACAGAGGCGAACCACGACGGCAACTGCTCGCGCTGCAAGCAATCATCCTTGGCAACCTTCTTTGGCAGTTCGTTTTTCGCCATACGACTGCCGCAGGCGTCGACGTGCGCCTGATCGCGGTACTCGGGGCGATCGCTGCACCAGTTCAGGAAGGCACGCAGCAGACGGAAAGCAAGCGCTGCTTGTGTCGGTCGTTTGGCGGCCTCGTCTTTCAGCCAGGCGCGCACGCAGTCGGCGGTTATCCGTTCCAGCGGGCGATTCAGCAGGGCCAGCAGCGCGCCGGGCATCGTCGTGTCGCCCTCGCCAGGTCGGCGGCCTCGGGTCTTGGGCTTCCCGCCAGGATCGACAAGCCGCAGATGGTCAAGCAAGGTGCGCTCACCCCACTTCGGCGCACGTGCCGCAAGGTAGGCTTGCCAAGCGTCAAGGGCCGGTGCCTCGATGCGCTGCGCCTCGACTCGTTTGGCTTCATCCTCGGCGCGCTTGGTGTCAGCGGCCGCGATTCGGTCGGCCTTCTCTTGGCGCGGGTCTATTCCTTGGTCGATCAGCGTTTGCAGTCGGCGGGCTTCGTCGCGGGCGGCGGATAGCGTCCACGTCCTCGGGTCGCCAATCGTCAGCCGGACAGTGGCACCAGACTCAAGACGGCTTTGCAGGACGTAGCGTTTTGAGCCCCCGGCTGATGCCTTCAGGCCAAGTCCGCCTGCGCTGGCGTCCCACAGAAACGCGGCCGGTTTACTTTCCTCGCAGCGGAAAGCCGCGACTCTGCCAGCCGTGAAGTTCACCTTGTTGTCGCTCATGTCTGCCCCCGTTTTCAGCCTGCCAGTTGATTCTGGTAAGCACACAGTAAGCAGATTATAGGCATGCGCTTCAACGTCGTGCAACGTCTAATTTCTGCAACGTGTTGAAACAAGGTGTATTTAGCAGTATTCGCGCATTCGGTTCAACGTGGAAAAACGCTATTTTTTGCGAACTGTTAATCCGTAGGTCCCTGGTTCGAGCCCAGGTCGGGGAGCCACAGAAAATTCCTAGTAGTACAAGCGCTTAGCTCAGCCCACAAGGCTGGGCTTTTTGCGTTCTGGGCGGGCTTCCGGGCCTATACCGACCTGGGGGTGGGTCTGTCGGTGCGGGGCAGGGGGTTTGTGCAAGGGAAGGGCGACGGCGCGGTGGAGGCATGTGAGTGTGCGGCCGGGTGGGTCCGTGGTGGCGCCTCTCGGCTGGTCGGCGTTCTGGCGGCACCGTTGCCGGTCGGCGACCATCGATCTGCTGCCGGCCTCATGCCAAGCGATTTACTTCCGGCCGGCCGGCCCTACAGTCGGCATGGTGACCGTCATTGTGACGATTCATTCCAACAACGTTTATCTGCCACGAGTCGTTAGCGTTTCGACCGGGGCCACTGCGGCGGCTGATAAACACGATTCTTTAGCACCCGAGGCCCCCGATGGATGAACCGTTCGAGATCGAAGCACGCGGCGTTTCAAGGGCCACTGCCCGCAACCTCCCAAGCTGCCCATCGCCGCCTGGATCAACCCACCCAAGCAGGAGAACGCGCCGACGAAAATAGACGATCATTGCTCACTAAATTAATGTGCATCGGTGTCTCAAAGTCATTGACACGCTCCGCTCATCCACCGGCGTCGTCTTTGCCTTTGGCGGCGCAACGATACCGGGAGCACGAAGGACCATCAGAAGATGGCCGAGTGCGGCGCTCAGGTTGCGACGATCACGATGGGTTGGGCCGGTGCAGCGGCATCGCGGAAGATGGCTATCAAGGAATTCGTAAACAACGGATTCGTCGATGCGTCGCAAGCATCGACGCCGACGGTGCATCCATTGCGCGAAATGGGCAATGCCGCGTAGGCAGTTTTTGAACGTGGAGGCAGCGTAGCCGCGGTCAGTCAGGTACTGCTTGTAGGCATCAACGTAGGGCGCCAACGGCCCCTTGGCGAGCCAGTCGATTCGGTCGGGTCGAGATGTTCGTTCGTTTGCCATGATGGTCTCCTTGTGTGGGACCATCACTGCACCTTGCAGCGAAAACTATGTCGAGACCTACATCACCCCGCGTCGCCAAATCCACTGCCGCTACGGCGCCTCAGTGATTCTCGTCGCACCAACTGCACATAGTTTCAAACTGTGCATAGGGGGGATAGGCGACCGGCCGCAATTGGCCGTCAGCTGCCCACCGCAATAAAATGACAAATGCCTGTTCCATCGGTTGATCGGTTGTTGTGTCTATCGCTACAGCAAGAAACTTGTTCAGACCAGCACTTCCAGCCCCTTGCGCTCAATCAC
>Ga0209175_10000038_pt1 | contig 95584 bp, 77 predicted proteins | sample JI91814C2DNA_FD_187506 | JGI IMG/M metagenome (GOLD analysis project Ga0209175, IMG submission 187506) | Wastewater effluent complex algal communities from Wisconsin, to seasonally profile nutrient transformation and Carbon sequestration -... | ecosystem: Engineered > WWTP > Effluent > Algae...
ACCAGCCCCCCCCGGAGCTCCACCAGCCCCCTCCGCCAGTGCCCCTCCCGTACCCGGAGCCAAACCCGCGACTCCTCAAAGAGGTAAAGGGCCAACGGAGGGACACCCTACCTTACGCGAAATTGTCATGCGAGCGAAAGAAGAGGGCATTTCAGATATTCACTTAGGAGTGAATGAAGTTCCCCGCTTTCGCAAACGAGGTGATATTTCTGACGCGGGGTATCCCACGACGGACTTAGATACCTTCTTTAGCTGGATGCAGGAGTGTATGACTGATGAAGAAATTGAGTTTTTCCAAAAAAACCTAGACTTTGACGGTGCCTTTGACTTTGGTTTTGTCCGTATTCGGATTAGTGCCTTTGACTCCTTATCTGGTCCTTCGGCAGTCATGCGACTGATTCCCGCGACGATTCTGACGATGGAGCAACTGAATTTACCCCCTGTCTTTCTCAAAATTTGTCAAGCCCATAAGGGACTGATTTTGGTGACGGGGCCGACGGGTTCAGGGAAGTCCACGACGATGGCGGCGATGATTGACTATATCAATAAGAATAGTGCTCACCACATTATTACTATTGAAGATCCGGTGGAATTTGTTCATCAAAGTCGTAAGTCTTTGATTAAACACCGGGAAGTCGGCCGTCATACTCTTAAGTTTATCAACGCGCTTAAGGGTGCTCTGCGTCAAGATCCCGATATGATGTTGGTGGGGGAAATTCGCGATCGCGAAACCGTAGAAATTGCTCTCAAAGCGGCGCAAACAGGTCACTTAGTCGCGGGAACACTGCACACGAATAACGCGGTGAAAACCCTGAACCGGATTTTGGATATGTTTGGTGCTGCCGAACAAGGCGCGATCCGGGTGTCGATCGCGGAATCTTTAGTCGCGATCATTGCCCAATTGTTATGTAAAACCACCGATGGCAAACGGGCGGCTTTCCACGATGTCCTCATTAATACGGATGTCGTGAGGGAATACATCCTCAAGGGACTCAATGAGGAAATTCAACAAATCATGCTCAAAGATACTTTTGAAGGCATGATGACGATGAATAGAGCCCTCTATGAACTCTATCAAGCGGGTAAAATTACTGAGGAAATCGCGAAGGAAAATTCACCTAGTCCTAACGAGATGGCCCAAATGCTCCGCGGTCGTATCTAATTCTACAGAAAAAAACTGTAAGGGCGGGTTCACCGAAAGATTTGATACCGATCAAACACCCGATTAAACCCGCCCTTACTCACTCCCACCCAAAAAACAGGGTTTCTGTTAGTTTTCTCTTGGCGAAAAAGAGGATTTTTAGTTAAGAAACCCGGTGCGTAAGTTCTGACTTTTGAGAAGTTTCAGCTAACTTCCCTAAATTAGTTAATAATAAAAAGGATGACAGAACTTGTTCATTTTTAACTTTTTCATACAGGGATTAGGTATTTTTCCTTAATGTCAGATCAATCTACATTTCCTAAATTTTTTAAAGGCATAGCCCTGTTTACACCCGGGGGAGATTTAATTTATTGTATCGATCCCAGTAAACAAAGTCGATGGCATCTCCATCTCTGTGTAATTCTCCAAGAAATCTTAGGTTTATCAGAGCCTCCCCATTTTCTTATACCTTGCTACACCGCGACTATTGATCGATGGTTTGATCCTCAAACGCAACAGGTGAAGTTAGAGGCGGAAACTTATCCCCCAGTGGTGCGATATCAACATTTATTGAATGCTGTTTTTCAATGTGGGGATTTAGTTTGGCCGGTACGCGTCGATGATTTATGTAATCCAATGGTGATCGCGACTTATTATGAGCAATTTCCTCAACTGTGGAAGAATCACGATTTAGTCGTACAGGTTCCCCTGCAAGACTCCCAAGCCACTCCGGTGAAAAAGGGTAATTTATCGGCTTTACCTTTGGGGAATTGTCTTGATGACTCTGTTGCTTTAGAATCTCATGGTAGTCCGAGCATTGATTTACCTGTGTCGCGATCGCGTAGGGCGCAGCCACCTGATACTCATGGTTATGTTTTGCGATTATTTGTATCGGGTAATAGTGCATTAACGGAGCGGACGTTACAAACACTTCATCAATTATTAGAAAAGTCTTTAGGGCATCCCTATACTTTAAAGGTGGTTGATGTGTTTAAACATCCCGAACAAGCGGAAGCCGATCAAATTTCTGCGACTCCTACTCTGATTAAAGTTTGGCCAAAACCGGTGCGGCGGATTGTGGGTGCATTGGATGATGTAGATAAAATTCTACGGCTTTTAGACGCGGTTGAATCTTAATCAAAATAATATCCCTTTTTCCTACCATTTATTTGGGGAATTTATACATATTTAATCGTGCGTGGTAAATATTATACCCCTTTAAAAAAGTAATGTCAAGATAATATCGCGTCTTTAATTATATCATCTCATGGTGCTATTGTAGGGGCGGGTTAACCAATATTCCAGTTAGGTTTTGAAGATACTGGTGAACCCGCCCCTACCCTCGATGGTTTTCCATTAGAGCATCTGTTCAAAATGGGCTCCCCAATTTTTTTTTTCTCTAGTAACAGAGATTCAAATTATTAAGAATTCCATGATGACAAAGCTTGAACAGGGACATCAGATTTGACTAAAACACCCGGTTCTTTTTGCATGGGTATAGTATCCACAAGATCTTTTTTGGCACAATATTTTAAGTCTTCATCGCATTCTAAACCGAGAAGACGTTTGCCATGACTCGCGTGATTCATCAATTCATATAACTGATCTTGCCATTGTAAATATAGCGCGATCGCGGCGACGGTTTCATCATTTCCGGCAAAGTCATCGAGGGGAATACCACTTTCTCGGAGTAAACTATTGGCGATCGCGCCAGCACAGGCAGTATCTTCTAAAGAATAACTCCCTTCCCACCCAGAGCCAATAATCCAAATCGTTTGGGGTTTTTTGGTGAGCAAATATTCCACAACGGCTTTGCGATTAATAAAAGCACCCCCTAAGACAACAGGTGCATCCTTAACCCGCAAAAATGCGCGAGTACCGTTGGTGGTAGTAATAAAAAGACGTTTACCCAAAACCGTATCAGGGGTACAATCAAGGGGAGAATTACCCATATCACAGCCTTCCATTTTCGCGCCCCCTCTTTCTCCAGCACGAATACGTTTATCCGCGGGCCATTTTTCACTCTCCGCCATAAGTTGATCAATATCACTAAAGACTTGTACCGCTTCCGCGCCATTATTAAGGGCTGTTACCATTGTCGAAGTAGCACGGAGAATATCAAGCGCGATCGCGCAATCAGGGACACCGTTACTAGGTACAAGTTCAGGGGTATGATAGACAAATAATTTCACTGTGGGAGTTTCCTACCATTAAAACTGTCAATACACTATTATAGGATTAATTGTTACCCATTGATTAATGACTTTGGATATCGTATCTCTATGACACCCCATATTCTCAAGACACAGAGAAGGAAGAGCGCGATCGTCGGGTTTCTCTGCCGTCTTATCGTCTTAATTAGCCATGAAAATTTATTCTATTTTTTCAACAGGAAAGGAAAACTTACGAACCCATAGGAATCGCCAAAATTTCCTGGGGTTTGATGGGAAGAAGCAATAGTTTTTTTTCGGCAATACTTATGTAACTTTTTTCCACAGCTAAATCCATAAGTCGCTCCAGAAAATTAGAAAACTCAGATAAAACTATAGGTTTGTCGAGTTCAAAATTCTTCTCTTCGCAAAAAGAACCAAAAGAGCGGAAATGACAGATAATTTTATCACCAAAAGGGATAAATTTTATCACACGGCAAGCACTTTCAGTAAAACATATTTCTATAGATTTACCCTGGGCCAAGTTTGCTATTTTTTGGGGAAATTTATCCAAAATCAAGCAAATATCAGGTTCTAAAAATACCCGTACTTTTTCATCAAAAATTGTAAAAAAAACTTGTTGATTGTATTCATAACAAAATCGGCGAAGATTCATTTCTAAATCAGATAGTTCTCCTAAAGGATCTTCAGGCGGTTCCGTGTAAACTTCAAAATTTATTTCAGCTAATTGAATCTGAAAATATTGAATATTATTCACTACTTTGACTCCTATTTAATAGTCGTAGAGTATAGGTATCGACAACAGGATAACCACAATTAAGAGTGCCGTCAGTATTTCTTTGAATCAAGGCACAAATAACATTTTCAGTGATAGTGCCATCTGGGTGATAAACTCTGCCAATAGGACGATTAAACTTCAATATATACCGGATGTTTAGGGGTGAGTTTCTCAGCTTTTACCCAATCTTCTGCATTAAGCCACTGTCCCTGACTGTCATTAGTGCCCGCGGCTCTCCCCTGAAATCGAAGAGGGGGACGTTTAGGACCATGATAACTCCATATATGATCATAAGCTTTAGTTGATTTAGGATTATCCCACTGAGGTTCAGATCCACTACCCGTCCAGAGAAAGTTACTCCCTACTTGAATATTATGATCTATTATATCTTGTTCGACAATTTCGACAAGTTCTAATGCTTCTTCTGTATTACCACTGTTACTAAAAATGATAATAATCCTCCTCGTATTCTTATAAATACATCGTTGCTCTTCTTACATTACATAAGTGGGATTTTAGTTCTAATTAAGTTAGATATTACCCGATAGTAAGAGCCTGGTAATTATAGCACATTTTCCTCTAATTTAATTAGGAATCAAAATTTCATAAAGTGCCGGATTCCCGCTGCTTTCGCGCTCAAAGCTGGTGAAAACCCTACTCAATTTCTTTAATTTTCCTGAGTACGGGAAATAAAATGAACCACAAAGACACTAAGGAGTAATTTGTGATTATTTAGTGTCTTCAAAAGACGGTTGCCCGGTAGAAAACATCATCTCAGGATGAAAGCTCCCTTACTTTTTTTTCGTGCCTTTGTGTCTTTGTGCCTTTGTGGTTATATTTTGATAAAAAATTGTGGCAATAGCACCAAGATAAGCCCGATCGCGATTTGTGAAACTACCCCCATAATACCATTTCTTGTAGGGACACGGCACTGCCGTGTCCCTACTCTGTCTAATGGCAATACCTTCGCCAAAAGGAGGATTTTGGCCAAGGTATTGCCCAAGGTTACGCGAGCACAAAATTGACCAATTTACCCGGCACAACAATCACTTTTTTAATCTCTTTACCCTCCAGATAACGCTGGGCTAAATCCGACTCTCGTGCATATTTCTCTAATACCTCTTTATCATTAGTAACAGGCACTTGAATTGTGCCACGAGTCTTACCCATAAATTGAATAACTAAGGTAATTTCATCCACTACTAACGCGTCCTGATCCGGGATCGGCCAGACTTGTTTATGCACCGATTCATTATAGTTAATAATTGACCATAATTCCTCGGAAATGTGCGGAGCAAAAGGAGCTAATAACCGAATTAAGGTTTGAATTCCCTCCAAATAAATAGGGGAATCTTTACAACTAGCATCGGAAAGCGCGTTACTGAGTTTCATCATCTCAGAAACCGCGGTATTAAATTGATATTCTCCTTCTAAGTCCTCCGTAACTTCTTTGATCGCGATATGAATTGCTCGTCGTAATTCTTTCTCGGGTTTTGTTAAATTCGCCAATAAATTTTCCCCGATCCAACTCAACCCTTTTTCTAAATCAGCCTTACTTTCTTGTTGAGTTTCAGGATTCGTGAGTTTGGCTTTAATGGCAGATTTTACATCGGAAACTGCATAAAATTTCTCATTTTTATGCTTGGTTGAGGGTAAATCTTTGGTAATCTGTTGAATCAGATATTTTGTCCATCCTAAATCTTTGAAGTTCCCTTGGGTGACTCCTTTCGCTTTTACGCGATGGAAACTATCAGAATTAGCAAAATCAGTCACTAACCGCCAAAGGCGATTTAAGAAGCGAAATTGCCCTTCTACATCCGCGTCATCCCATTCTAAATCCTTCTCTGGTGGGGCTTTAAATAGAATAAACATACGCGCTGTATCTGCGCCATATTTACTCATCACATCTAAGGGATCAACCCCATTATATTTAGATTTAGACATCTTCTCATAGAAGACTTCTAAGGGGTCCCCTGTGTGGGGATCTTGGGGATTATTAGGATTGATTTCTGAGGAGGGAATATATTTGCCAGTGATGGTATTTTTATAAGTAATCCCTTGCACCATGCCTTGTGTTAATAAGCGTTGGAAGGGTTCATCAAAATTTAATAAACCCCGATCGCGTAACACTTTAGTAAAGAAACGAGAATACAATAAATGTAAAATCGCGTGTTCAATTCCCCCGACATATTGATCGACGGGCATCCAATCATTTGTCAGAGCAGAATCAAAGACAATTTCGCTATTTTTCGCATCAGGATAACGCAAGAAATACCAAGATGAATCAATAAAAGTATCCATTGTATCGGTTTCCCGTTTTGCCGGAGTTCCGCAAGTAGGACAAGATACATTTACCCAGTCTTCAATCTTCGCTAAAGGTGAGGGGCCTCGTCCCGAAAAAGCTACATTTTCGGGTAATAATACAGGTAAATCTTTGTCAGGAACGGGAACAGCTCCACACTGAGGACAATGAATAATAGGAATCGGTGCGCCCCAATAGCGTTGACGAGAAATCAACCAATCTCTTAAACGATATTGGATGCGTTTTTTCCCTAATCCTTCACTTTCCGCAAATTTAATGATCGCGTCTTTGGCATCAGTAGAAATTCGACCATTAAAGTTACCGGAATTAACCATAATCCCCGGATCAATATATGCCTCTTTTAAATGTGCATCGGCATTATCAGCATCATCTTCAACGATGACTCGTTTGATGGGTAATTGATTTTCTTGGGCAAATTTGAAGTCACGCACATCATGGGCGGGAACTCCCATAACGGCTCCGGTTCCATATTCATAAAGCACATAATCCGCGATCCAAATTGGGATTTCTTCACCGGTAAAAGGATTAATTGCTTTACCACCAGTAGGAATACCTCGCTTTGGTTTATCTTCCGCGGTGCGCTCTAATTCACTTTGTTGAGAAACTTCTTTAACAAAGGCTTCTACCGCGGTTTTTTGTGCAGGAGTTGTCACCTCTTTTGTTAAGGGATGTTCCGGTGCTAAAACGACGTAAGTGACACCATAAACGGTATCAGGACGAGTAGTAAAAACACCGATGAGGGTGTCATCTCTTCCCACAATAGGAAATTCTAAATAAGCACCCACAGATTTACCGATCCAATTCGCTTGCATTAATTTCACGCGATCGGGCCATCCCGTTAACTTATCTAAATCATTTAATAACTGTTCGGCATAATCGGTAATTTTGAGAAACCATTGCCGTAATAATTTCCGTTCTACTTTAGCTCCTGAGCGCCAAGATTTCCCTTCATTATCAACTTGTTCATTTGCCAATACGGTTTGATCAATGGGGTCCCAATTCACCGCGGATTCTTTTTGATAGGCTAAACCAGCTTGATAAAATTGTAAAAAAATCCACTGAGTCCCGCGATAATAATCAGGAGAACAAGTTGTTACTTCTTTTTCCCAATCAATGGAAAAACCTAGACGTTGTAATTGTTCGCGCATTTGCGCGATATTTTGATAAGTCCATGTTGCCGGAGGAATACCGCGATCGATCGCGGCATTTTCCGCGGGAAGGCCAAAGGCATCCCAGCCCATCGGGTGAAGCACACGATATCCTTGCATCCGTTTCAGTCGGGCAATGACATCAGTGATAGTATAGTTACGGACATGGCCCATGTGTAGATTTCCCGATGGATAGGGAAACATGGACAAGGCATAAAATTTGGGTTTTTCTGGGGTATCGGGGGTTTTGTCTAAACCTTGTTCAATCCAAGTTTTTTGCCACTTTTCTTCCAGGGATAGGGGATTATATTTGGACTCCACGCGTTTCTCCTTAATGACTTTAATCATGCAATATGCTTTTTTATTTTGACATAACGCGATCGCCTTTTTCAAGTTTGGCTGAACTTGGCACAACTTGGGATCATTGCATTAATATATTATTTGTGGTAGTATGAGGCGGATGTACCCGATCGCGTATCCAGTCCTCTCCCAGGGGAAAATCGGGAAATTTTATCTCTATGGCAGACAGTCATCCCAGACAGGGCGCGATCGAGTTTGAGATGAAAATGGTTAAAACGTGCTAATTAGTCAAAATTCAATGTGCAATGATTGAAAAATATGATTCCTCCGCAACCCTCAAGCAAATCCCCAAATGTATTACCAGACAAAAAGCCAATTCGTGTTTCTTATACTGAAACACTAGGCGATAACTCTGACGAATTACAAACACTGAAAAAACAGGTATATTTTCTCAAATTTTCCGAAGAGAATTTAGAAGAAGAATTTCAGGATTTTTTATTTAAACCATCAATCATTATTATCCGATGGGCTTTATCTTTATTGTTCATTTCTTATGCTCTTTTTGGACTGTTAGACCTCTCGATTGAGCCGAGTATAAGAAATTCTATTTTTCTGATTAGATACGGGATTGTCTGTCCTTTCATTTTGATCACATTCATTCTCAGTTTTTTTCCAGTATTTAAAAAAATTACACACTTCTTGGTGAGTTTAACTTGTTTATTAGCCGGCCTAGGTATTGTGGCAATGGCCGTAATTTTTCCACCAATGAAAGTCGGTTATAATTTTTATTTTCCGGGTATGGCCTTGATGATTACCGCGTCTTATTTTACCCGAATAAAAGTGGCTTATTCAACCATAGTAGGCTGGATACTTTCCGGTGTTTATGCTCTGAAATTAATAATCCATGAAGGTGTATTGAGTGTGCCCAATGGAATTATCCTTTTGATTAATACTATCTTTTTTCTAGCATTTTTCAACTTTCTGGGAATGTTTGGCTCTTATTGGATTGAATTATCCGCGAGAATTGACTTTTTACAGCGACGCGCGATCGAATTTGAAAAAAATAAATCCGAAATGTTATTACTCAATATTTTACCGAAAGAGATCGCGCTAATCTTAAAAAATAAACGTCAAACGATCGCGACAGAATTTACCAATACCAGTATTTTATTTGCCGATATTGTCGGATTTACCCCTTTATCAGAAACCTTAACCCCTTGGCAATTAGTAGAATTATTAGATGAACTGTTTTGCAATTTTGATCAATTAGTTGATAAACATGAGCTAGAGAAAATAAAAACCATAGGAGATTGTTATATGGTAGCATCGGGAGTTCCTACCCCCCGCGAGGATCACGCGGAAGCTTTAGCGATGATGGCTTTAGAAATGATGAATTATATTAATAACTCAACATTTTATGGTGAAAAACGGTTAAATTTACGAATTGGTATTAACTCCGGTCCCGTCGTCGCAGGAGTGATTGGACGCAAGAAATTTGTTTATGATTTATGGGGAGATACAGTCAATACAGCTAGTCGCATGGAGTCCCATAGTCCCATAGGAAAAATACAAATTACCAGAGAAACGTATGAGTTAATTAAAGATAAATTTGAATGTGAATATCAGGGAAAAATCATGGTAAAAGGGAAAGGAGAAATGGATGTTTGGTATTTACAGAAACCGAAAACCGCGTAAAAATAAAGTTACCGCGATCGCGCCCTAAAAACAACAGTAATCAGGTACTAATCAAGCAATTATCAAAAAAAATCATCTGCGTTTATCTGCGTTTAGGAGCGGTTTCACCCCAAATTCCCAAAAAAAAAGAGAGACACGATGGCCGCTGCGTGGCCGGCCACGCAGTGGCCATCGCGCCTCTCCGGGTGAAAAAAATAGTACAGAAATAAAACCTGTACTATCTCAACAAATTAATTATCAGAAACGCCAGAACCCACAGAAGTCCGAGGACTACGCTTCTTAATCAAAACAGGTTTCGGAGTATCGCTATAACCTTGTTGGATAATTTCCTCCTCCTGTTGGGCATAGTCAGAACCCATCCATGCCGGACGACTCTGATCAAAGGCCATTTGTAACGCGGCAGCCGCGATCGCGTGAGGATCATACTCCTCAGACATCAGCGACACCAAAGGCAAGAAAGACGCGATCCGTTCCCCAGTTAAAACTTCGCGTAAACTATCCTGCATCTTCTCCAAATGGCGAGCCTCAATTTGGGCGCGTGTGGGAATCGAACGCACTTGCAAAGTTTGACGCACATGACGTTCAATTAAACGTAACTTCCGGCGATCAACAGGTTGAATAATCGAAATCGCGGTCCCTTCCCGTCCCGCGCGGCCAGTCCGCCCAATCCGGTGAACATAGCTTTCCACACTATCAGGCAAATCATAATTAATCACATGAGTCAGATGATCCACATCTAACCCCCGTGCCGCGATATCCGTCGCGACAACCCAACGCACTTGACTTTGACGAAAACGGTTTAATAAACGCTCCCGTTGCGCTTGATTCAAATTGCCATGATATTCATCAACACTATGGCCGGCCCCTTGTAATAAACTGGTAAGTTCCGCGGCCGCTTGGCGAGTCCGCACAAAAATTAAAGCCGACTCAGGATCTTCCATTTCAATAATCGGTTGAAGAGCACGCGCCTTCGACCAACCCCGCGGGACCATATAAACCATTTGACGAATCCGCTTCGGGGTCGCCTTTGGTTGTTCCACAGTGATATTAATCGGATCTCGCAAATAATTACTAATTAACTTGCGAATTGAATACTCCATCGTCGCCGAGAAAAATGTCGTCTGATGCCGATTAGGCGCAGAATCGAGAATTTTCTCCACGTCTTGGATAAAGCCCATGCTTAACATTTCATCCGCTTCATCCAAAACCATCCAGTTCAGGTTTTCCAGATTTAAACAGCCGCGATTCAACATATCAATTACGCGACCCGGAGTTCCTACAACAATATGAACCCCACGACGTAACCGTTGCATCTGGCGATCAATTGACTGACCCCCGTACACCGTCAGCACTTGTAAAGTGCGACCCATCTTCACAGGTCCACTTCCCTGACCACTCATATCACGGATGGCTTCGGTTACTTGCAGTGCTAATTCACGCGTCGGCGTTAAGATCAAAGCTTGTACAACAGCTCTATCAAGATCGATCCGCTCCAAGATGGGCAACGAAAAGGCTGCTGTTTTTCCGGTCCCTGTTTGGGCTTGACCGACAACATCACGACCTGCGAGTAACTGAGGAATGGCTTGTGCTTGAATCGGCGTGGGTTCAGTAAAACCAATCGTCTCCAGATGGCGAGCGCGCTCTTCTGAAATACCCAAGCTTTCAAACGTTAAGTTCATTAATTCTCCTAATAATTCGAGTTTCAGCCGCAAGGTGTTGCCCAACTCGGATGCGGATTTCTCCACAATAACAGGAACTCATAAGAGTTCTATCTCGCGCGGTGGATTACCACGGGCCTCTTATGTATCTATCGAGTATCGGGCAGCAGGTGAGGAGAGTAATTTACCGACTCGACGGCCGTCCTTGAGTATCTAAACTCATCCCCTCTTTTGGTGGCTTTTATTATCATACATCTTAACATTCAGAAACAAAACATTTAATTTTTTAAACTGTCTCATAAGTAGAGATTTCCTCACCTAGGCTGGGATCGGGGACTCCAGACTGGGGACTAGATTGACCGAGAAACCGGGTTTCTTCACCAAATCCCCTCTTGGCAACGAAGAGCCTTAGCTCAGAAACCCTGTTTCTTCAACACTTCGGACTAGATTGAGGCTCTCGGCGGGTTTGTGAGCTAACTCCCCACTTGGCAACAAAGTACCGATTACCGATTACCCATTACCGATTACCCATTACCCACTCACACATCCATATAAGTCATAGACATCTGCATCGGTAATTTCGACAGATATCATCGAACCTAACCGCGCTTCCCCTTCCACATAAACTAAACCATCCACGTCTGGAGAGAAACGTGCCGATCGCCCCACTAATTGACCACTTCCGGGGTTTTCCGCTTCAATGAGCACATCTACCACTTGTCCGATACAAGCTTGATTTTTCTTTAAAGAAATCGGTTGTTGAACTTCCATCAACCGCGATCGTCGTTCGTCCATCACCTCTTGGGGCAATTGATTGGCTAAACTATAGGCCGATGTCCCTTCCTCTGGGGAAAAGGTAAATACACCCACATGATCAAATTCATGGCGTTGAACAAATTCTACTAAATGATTAAAGTGTTCTTCCGTTTCCCCAGGAAAACCCACAATAAAAGTAGTTCGAGTGACAGCATTAGGAATTGAAGCTTTAATCCGATCCATAATACTATCATTAATATTTGCCTGCCAAGGACGATTCATCGCACGCAAAACTTCAGGGTGAGAATGTTGTAGAGGTAAATCCAGATAAGGTAAAATATTAGGAGTTTCTTCGATCGCGTCAATGACATTCGGCGTTAATCCCGTAGGATAAGCATAGTGCATCCGAATCCAAGGAATATCAACTTTACCCAATGCCCGGAGTAATTCCGCGAGTTTCGGTTCTCCATAAATATCTTTCCCGTAATTGGTGGTAATTTGGGAAATTAAGATGATTTCTTGAACCCCTTGATCTGCCAGTTGTTGAGCTTCATTAACAATTGATTCAATAGTCCGCGATCGTTGATTTCCCCTTAAATGAGGAATAATGCAAAAAGCACAGCGATAATCGCAACCTTCCGCGACTCTTAGATAGGCAACACCTTCAGAAGTTGTGCGATAACGGGGGATATTTTCATCAGCAATATAAGTGGGTTCTTGGGAAACCAATTTCACGCGATCGCCCTTTTCCACCTGTTGAATCACATCAACTATTTTATGATAATCACCAGTACCGACAAGGGCAACGGCTTCAGGTAATTCATCCAGTAATTGATCTTGAAAATGCTGCGCCATGCAGCCAGTAATAACAATTTTTTTATTAGCTTCCGCCAATTCTACCAAAGTGCGGACAGATTCTTCGCGGGCCGCCTGAATAAAACTACAAGTATTGACAACAACATAATCAGCTAATTCTTCGTTACTATCAACTTGATAACCCGCGTGTGCGAGTAAACCGATCATGTGTTCTGTGTCGATGCGATTCTTTTCGCAACCGAGATGAGTAAATGAGATCGTTGGCTTCGTTGCCATGTATGCGTTAGGGATAAGATTTTCTACAGTTTATTAATTATAGCACATTTATAAGAAGGAAGGAAGAGGGAAGAAGGAAGAGGGAAGAAGTAGGGGCGTGGTGAACGCGCCCTGACAACGGAAAAGGTACTATCTAACACTTTTACCGTCTGCCATAAATCTTCAGCGTCGCCGGTTTAGAAGAATTATTACTTGTCTTCCCAATAACCGCGATCGCCTCCAAACAACGCTTATCTCCCCTTAAATCAAGCCATTTAGTAGAACTTCCTTGTTGAAGATTTTGCGCGATCATTAAAGTATCCCACTTGCCATTTCCGTACTTAATTTTAAAGCTGATAATATTGGCAGAACCCTTAAAAGCCTCAACTCTAACAGCATTAAACCCTTGTTTCGTCGGATCTGAACATTTTTTTTGCACCTGTAAAATATTCAAACCATTGTTATTCATGCTATTGTTAGAGTAGGATAACTGCGTTTGTCCCAATAATTTTGTTTGATCAGCCATCACATTAGACCCCAAACCAAGGGAAACTAAACCTACAGTCACTAACGGCACAAATAATTTAAACTTGTTAACTAACATTTCTTACTCCTTGACAACACGACAAAAGGAGAGTTATTTGAGAAACAGCTCTCTTTCTGAATCAAGTATAATACGCGATCACCGCCCTTGGTGTTAACCGTCTTGGTTTCTGAAATTACACCAAAAACTCAGAAATATCCTCACCACAGTCATCAGCTAAATAACATAAAGCCCGAAATCTCAAAGTAACAAACTCTTCATAAAAAGGATTTAACTTACACAAAGGCGGAATATAAGCTACTTTACGACTAAACCAATAAATCTCACGTTCAAAGGGACATTGAGAGGGAATTAACTGACAAATCAAACGGGCTTTTTTTGCTTCAGTAATCTGAAAATTTCCGAACCAATTACGAATCTTATTCATTATTAAATTTTGAGGATTAAACCAATTAATAGTATTCATAGGTTTTACACTCCTTATCGGCTTGTTATCTATAAATTTAGCAACCCCCATCGGAAAAGGCAAGGCTTTTCTTATAGAAAAACTTAATTATGATTATAAAAAATTATATATGGCAGTCCTCAAAGATTTGTGAAAAAGTCCCGTGGGTATCTTTCGGGCGACCTCCCCCAGACAGGATAATGTCTGTAATAAAAATTCCTTATCAATACTCCATCTGTCGGTTGGGTACAAAACCTAAATTTCTCTTGATCAGAAATCTTTCTCGGTTTAACCCAACCTAAAGAAACTAATTATTAATGTTCAATACGAGTCCCTAAAACCTTAAGAAATTCCGCCAACCATTGAGGATGAGCCGGCCAAGCAGGAGCCGTCACCAAAGTACCATCAACCACCGCGTCTGTCACGGAAACTTCTGTATATTTACCACCGGCACGGAGTACATCAGGACTACACGCGGGATAAGCAGTACAACGTTTTCCTGCTAAAACGTCCGCGGCAGCTAATACTTGTAACCCATGACAAATAGACGCGATCGGTTTATTCGCATTGGCAAAATGGCGACAAATTTGTAATACCTTTTCATTCAAACGAATATATTCAGGAGCACGCCCCCCAGGAATAATTAACCCATCATAATCAGAAGCATTAACGTCATCAAAGGTGGCATTTAAAGTGAAATTATGACCGGGTTTTTCGCTATAGGTTTGATCACCTTCAAAGTCGTGAACCGCGGTGCGAATACTTTCCCCAGAAATTTTACCCGGACAAACCGCGTGAACCGTATGCCCGACCATTTGTAATGCTTGGAAAGGGACCATTACCTCATAATCTTCAACGTAGTCTCCCACCAGCATTAAGAGTTTCTTCGCTGCCATCTTTCTCTGTCCTCTCTGTAATTTTTATGCTCTTCTATTGTACACTTTTTGAAATTAATGGTTTAATAATGAATAGAACTCATTAAGCTGTTACGCATTTTGAATTGCTAAGTAACACAGGCATTAGCCTGTGACAAGCAGGATGCTTGTCCTACTTTATGGGGGTTAAATGTATCTTAGCTTAGAAAAGGAAGCCTTAAAAATGGTACAAACACATCAAAAACTATCTCTCCCCGTAATGGGTTGTGGCACATGGGCTTGGGGCAACCGATTACTCTGGGGATATGATCAAAGTATGGATGAGCAATTACAAGGTGTTTTTAACCTTTGTGTCAACAAAGGAGTCACTTTATTTGATACAGGTGATTCCTATGGAACGGGAAAATTAAATGGCCGCAGTGAGTTTCTTTTAGGACAGTTTTCCAGAGAGTATTCGGGGTTAAATAAAGCTGATATTTGTATTGCGACTAAACTCGCGGCTTATCCTTGGAGATTAACTCGTAAATCAATGGTATCGGCTTGTAAAGCTTCTGCTAAACGTCTGGGAAAAAATGTTGATTTAGTGCAGATGCACTGGTCAACCCAAAATTATGCACCCTGGCAAGAATGGTCGCTTTTGGATGGTTTAGGAGACCTTTATGAACAAGGATTAGTCAAAGGTATTGGTTTATCTAATTATGGTCCGAAACGGCTGAAACAAGTTCACCAAAAATTGAGAGATCGCGGTATTACTATTAAAACTCTACAAGTGCAATATTCCTTACTTTCTACCTATCCTGTCACTCAATTAGGATTAAAAGAGGTTTGTGATGAACTCGGTATTAAACTGATTGCCTATAGTCCCTTGGGATTAGGGTTATTAACCGGAAAATTCTCAGAAAATACTCCTTTACCTAAGGGTATTCGTGGCTTATTATTTAAGCAATTATTACCCAAAATTAAACCCCTTTTAGATTCTTTACACACGATCGCGTCCGACCGAAATAAAACGCGATCGCAAGTCGCCCTCAATTGGTGTATCAGTAAAGATACCATACCCATTCCGGGGGCAAAAAATATAGAACAAGCCCAAGAAAATCTAGGTGCATTAGGTTGGCAACTAGAGGAAAATGAAATCGCAGAATTAGATAAAATCGCTGCGACTTTAGATCAAAAAATGGTGCAAAATATCTTTCAAACTCAATAGGTGTAAATTAGAAAGCGGGTTTGGAAAGGCAAAGAAAGACGCGATCGTGCTCAATCGAAACCGGGTTTCTTCCAAAAACCTCGACGTAATGTGCAGTAGCTCCCAGAAACCCGGTTTGGAGAGGCCTAAGTCGATCGCGCTCAGTCGAAACCGGGTTTGGAGACGAAAAGAGGGGGCGGGTTTATCAAGGTTTTGGCGGGTAATTGGGGCTCTGGGCGAGCCCACCCTTACAGGATCTAACCCCCTTTCTAATGGCCTTAGAAAGACGCGATCGGGCTAAGTCGAAACCGGGTTTCTTCCAAAAACCTCGACTTCGTGAGCAGTCTCTCCTAGAAACCCGGTTTGGAGAGGCCTTAGAAAGACGCGATACAGTCCCTACATCAATGGTAAAATATTCCATAAAATTCATCGTAAAATATGGGAGAAAATTTGTAGGGGGGGGTTAACCCATCAATTTTGCCACCCACAAATAACATTGATAAACCCGCCCCCACCCAACCAATAACCGCGAATCGGTCCCTACATCAATGGTAAAATGTGGGATAAAATTCCGGGTAAAATGTTGAATAAAATTGGTAGGGGCGGGTTCGCCGATCAATTTTGCCACCCACAGATAACCTTAATAAACCCGCCCTCACTCACCCAGCAAATAACCCTGATCAACCATCCCAGAATAACCGTTAAATTTCATTAATAATTAATATCGGGAAGGGGGTGAGTTTTTATCAGTTGTCTGTGGGCTGGGGGCGGTTTTTTATCCGTTATTAAAGATATGGGTGAAAGAGGCCCTACAGGCATGGTAAAATGTGGGATAAAATTCCGGGTAAAATGTTGAATAAAATTGGTAGGGGCGGGTTCGCCGATCAATTTTGCCACCCACAGATAACCTTAATAAACCCGCCCCACCCAACCAATAACCGCGAAAAACTATCCCAGAATAACCGTTAAATTTCATTAATAATTAATATCGGGAATGGGGTGGGTTTTTATCAGTTGTCTGTGGGCTGGGGGCGGTTTTTTATCAGTTTTCTATGGGTATTAAAGATATGGGTGAAAGAGCCCCTACATCAATGGTAAAATGTGGGATAAAATTCATCGTAAAATATTGAATAAAATTGGTAGGGGCGGGTTCGCCGATCAATTTTGCCACCCACAGATAACCTTAATAAACCCGCCCTACCCAACCAATAACCGCGAAAAACTATCCCAGAATAACCGTTAAATTCCATTAATAATTAATATCGGGAATGGGGTGGGTTTTTATCAGTTGTCTGTGGGGTGGGGGCGGGTTTTTATCAGTTGTCTGTGGGTATTAAAGATATGGGTGAAAGAGCCCCTACAGGCATGGTAAAATCTGGGATAAAATTTAGGGTAAAATTTTGAATAAAATTGGTATGGGCATGATCGCGCTCAATTCTGTCACCCACGGATAACATGGATCAACCCGCCCCCTATGATTCCTCTCATAGAATAAACCCGATCGCGTTTTGTCTTTGCTATCGCGTACCAGCATCTTTTCACACTATTTCCTCCTTCCTCCTTCCTCCCTCTTTCCTCTTCCTTAATTATTATGACTATATCGATCGCGCTTCTCGCCCATAGCTCCCAAGAAGATACCCTGATCAAATTAGTTAAACAACATACCCCCACCCTCAAACGATATCGACTTATCTCTACTCCTAATCTCAGTGAAAAAATCCGCGATCGGACTTCCTTATCGGTAAAACGGATTAGCCCAAAAGACGAACAAGGCGCCGCGTTAGGCTACGCGATCGAACAAGGAAATATCCTCGCGATCATCTGTTTAATAGATCCCAGTGCCAGTCAACCAGAATTTCCCGATATTCAAGCCCTTTCCCTCTTTTGCAGTACCCATAATATCCCCCTCGCAATTAATATTGCCACCGCGATCGCACTCATTAATTCCTTAACACAAATCCCCGTCGCCCATCTCATATTTAACCCCGTCGCAGGGCAAGGAAATTCCACAGAAGAATTAGCCCTAATTCGTCAAACCCTTTCCCCCACATTCCAATTATTTGTTCATCTGACAACCCCCGAAATTAATGCCGATGAATTAGTCAAAGAAGCCCTATTATCTCAACCCGATCTTATTATTGCATCCGGTGGAGATGGTACAGTTTCCGTCGTCGCCAGTGCCCTTATTAAAAGTGGAATACCCCTCGGTATTATTCCCAGGGGAACCGCGAACGCGTTTGCCGTAGCATTAGGCATTCCTACCACCGTTAAAGAAGCCTGTGATGTGATTTTAGCAGATATTAAACGAGCCGTAGATGCCGCTCATTGTCCTCAACAAGATATGATTCTCTTAGCAGGAATAGGCTTTGAAGCCGGAATGGTAGAAAAAGCCAGTCGAGAAATGAAAAATTACTTAGGGGTATTAGCTTATATCCTCGCGGGCGCTCAACAATTAAATGAACAAGGAATATTTGATATTGAAATAGAAGTCGATGGCACTAAGAATAAATCATTTAGCGGGGGTGCGATTACGATTGCAAATGCGGCTCCGCCTACATCAGTTTTAGCCCAAGGAATTGGGCAAGTTAATCCTTCCGATGGTTTATTAGATGTGACGATCGCGATGCCGAAAAGTCGTCTCGATGCCGTAACAGGAATTATTGAAGTTTTTAGTGCAGCCCTGATCAAATCTGCGACTCAACGCGAAGATGTTGTCCATTTCAAAACCCCTAGGATTAAAGTGACAACAAATCCTCCTCAAAAAGTCGTTATTGATGGGGAAATAGTCGGCACAACTCCTATCGAAATCGAATGTATCCCTGGTGGTTTAACCGTATTTGTTCCCCCTTTTATTCCTCCTTCTTCTATAGAAAAATTAGCCGATTTTTGGATCAAAAAAATCTCTCCGAGTTTAAATGCACTCACGGCAACCGTAGGAATAGGGGGTTTAGTCGGAAGCGCGATCGCGTTTTGGGGATTAGGAAAAATCTTTACCTATTTCTTAGAGAAACCTACTCATGTTGCCGAGACAGAAATCCTCTGGAAAATTCATCAATTAAGTCATCCTATTTGGGATAAGATTATCTTAGCTATTACCTTTTTTGGGGATGTAGAATGTATCGTACCTTTGGCTTTTATCAGCTTAAGTGTGCTACTGTGGAAACGTGCATATCAAGAATTTTGGACCTTAGGATTGGCTTGTTTCGGTGCTTTGATTCTGAATCTGGGGATGAAGATTTTAATGGCACGGCCTCGCCCCGAATTATGGCCCCCTTTAGTTGTAGAAACTACCTATAGTTTTCCCAGTGGCCATGCTTTGGGGGCTACTGTATTTTATGGCGCGATCGCGTATTTTTTAGCAACACGATACCCTAAATTTTCCCTAGGAATTTATAGTTTTACGACAATTTTTGTAGTATTGATTAGTGTTAGTCGTCTCTATCTCGGTGTGCATTGGCCATCGGATGTGTTCGCGGGATGTTGTATTGGATTTCTCTGGCTAACGACTTGTTTTACTATGCTGAGACTTCAGAAACTTAAACAGCAAAAATATAAAGGAAAAACAGCATAACTGGTGTAGGGTGCGTCCGATAAAAATATCAATAAGAGATGCAAACCAAAAATTAATGACGCACCTTACTATTTGGTTATTCCCTAATATATTCTTCATTCAACAATCAAAATTAATCCATTACGGATGCCATCAAATACACGGTTAAGGTGCATCTGATCATTGTGGGTAAGAGAATCCTTAGATAACAACGCGGACTTGAGGAGTCGCTGATCGATCGGGGTAATCTGGCGAAATGACAAGATTCGCTCCACGATCGCTTCCATAGAAATTTTAGGGGTGTTAGTTGGCTCAGGCATTATTTCTTCACCATCTCAATAGCGGGTAATAAAACCGGACATGACCTATTTTAACTAGACCTTGCCCTCTATATCTGCACAATGGGATACAAAATTTGTGAAATTTTGGTCTTTTTAGCGTGAGATAAATCACATACATTTTATGGTTTTATGGTATAAGAATGGTTGAGGGGTATAACCCATCACCCAGGAAAAATGAGGAACAGGACTTACGCACGAGGGGTTAGAAACCCGGTTTCTGAGTAGATACTTCGCCAACCTGGGTATTTGTCGTCGAAACCGGGTTTAGGAGTGTAAGTCTAAGGAATAAAAAGGCGATAGTATCTTAAAATACCTTATGACAAATAAAGGTATTTGGTTAAGTCAAATGACTCAGACGACAATAGGAATTATCGGTGGTAGCGGCCTATACAAAATGGACGCGTTGAAAGATATTAAGGAAATCAAGGTAGAGACACCCTTTGGCGCTCCTTCCGACGCGGTAATTCTAGGAACTTTGGACGAAACACGAGTCGCATTTCTACCTAGACATGACCGAAATCATTCTTTACTTCCTTCGGAATTGCCTTTTCGAGCTAATATTTATGCCATGAAAAGTTTAGGGGTTAAATATTTAATTTCCGCCTCCGCGGTAGGTTCTCTTAAAGAAGAAGTTAAACCTTTAGATATGGTAGTACCCGATCAATTTATTGATCGGACAAAAAACCGGGCATCGACTTTTTTTGGTGACGGAATTGTTGCCCATATTGCCTTTGGGGACCCCGTTTGTCAGAAATTATCAGAAATTTTAGGAGACGCGATCGCGTCATTAAATCTCGCGGAAGTAACATTACATCGCGGAGGAACATATATTTGTATGGAAGGGCCGGCATTTTCCACAAAAGCAGAATCAAATCTTTATCGAAGTTGGGGCGGAACAATTATTGGAATGACGAATTTAACCGAGGCAAAATTAGCCAGAGAAGCCGAAATCGCCTATGCCACATTAGCCCTAGCAACAGATTATGACTGTTGGCATTCCGACCATGATAATGTTACCGTAGAAATGATCATTGCCAATTTACATAAAAATGCCGAAAACGCTCAAAAAGTGATTCGAGAAACCGTAAGACGTTTAAGTGCAAATCCTCCCATTTCCGAAGCGCATTCGGCTTTAAAGTATGCCATTTTGACACCTTTAGATAAAGTGCCCCAAGGGACAAAAGAGAAGTTAAAAGCCATTTTAGAGAACTATCTATAAGCGATTTTTCGGGTGGAAAATGAAATAAACGATGTAGGGGCGGGTTCGCCAACATCTGTGCCACCAAACAGATATCCCAGAAAACCCGCCCCATCCCCACCGACATCCCGATACAGACAAGGTACAGAGGACACAAAGAGGGTAATTTTCCAGAGTTTGTGAAGAGAATAGACAAAGAAAAATCGTCGGGTATCCTGTTGATTTCATCGGGATTTACTTTGTTTTCTTTGTGTCTTTGTGGTTAGAAAAAAAAGTCTCCTGTATCAATTGCGGGTAAAATTGTAACCCGAAAAAGTTGATTTTATCTTGTGGTTAGAAAAAAAAGTGATAACTCAGGTCACAAATAGGGTATAATCTAAATTTGGTAATTAAGAATTGAAGCCAAAAACCTTAAGGAGCCTTAAACAATATGGCAGAACAAGATCCCGTAAAATTGATGAAACAATTAGTCGGTAAAGCCGCGGCCGATCGCGTTCAATCTGGTATGATTGTGGGACTGGGTACGGGTTCGACAACGGCTTATACCATTGAATATTTAGGGGAACGTATTAAGTCGGGGGAATTGAAAGATATTAAAGGGGTTCCCACTTCTTTTCAAGCCGAAGTGCTCGCGAAACAATACGGTGTTCCCCTGACAACTTTGGATGAAGTTGATCATATTGATATCGCGATCGATGGAGCCGATGAAGTTGATCCTAACTTAAATTTAATTAAGGGTGGTGGTGCAGCTCATACACGCGAAAAAGTGGTTGATTATTTTGCCGAAAAGTTTATTGTTGTGGTTGATAGTTCTAAATTAGTGGACAAATTAGGTTCTACTTTTAAAGTGCCCGTGGAAGTGATTCCGATGGCCATAGCAACGGTAACAAAAGCATTAGAAAAACTGGGCGGAAAACCAGAACTTCGCATGGGTGTCAGAAAAGCTGGGCCGGTTATTACGGACCAAGGAAATATGATTTTAGATGTCAAATTTGACAATCTTTCTGACAACGCGAAAGAATTAGAAAGCACCATTAATAACATTCCGGGGGTGTTAGAAAATGGTTTATTTATTGATTCTACTGAGTTAGTGCTGGTTGGTGAAATTATTGATGGTAAACCCCAGGTTAACGAGAAGACTAAATAGGTAATGGGTAATGGGTAATGGGTAATGGGTAATGGGTAATGGGTAATGGGTAATAGTTAATGAGTAATGGGTAATAGTTAATGGGTAACGGTTAATGGGTAATGGGTAAGAGAAATATGCTATTATCAAGAAATGCCTATTTTTCGGCTATTCCAGTCCCAGTATTACTGCTCCGTTACATCCGTTCCTAATTGATTTTATCCTCAATTACCAATTACTAATTACCAATTACCTAATACCAATTACCAATTACCAATTACCAATTACCAATTACCAATTACCTAATCCCTCTTATGCAATATCGACGTTTTGGTAGAACAGAATTACTCATGCCTGTTTTTTCTTGCGGAGGTATGAGATATCAACAGCAATGGCAAGATACCACTTGGGATCGAATTAATGATGATAGTCAAGATAACATAGAAAAAATTATTAATCGCTCTCTGGAATGTGGTATTAATCATATTGAAACCGCCCGCGGTTATGGCACTTCGGAAATGCAATTAGGGAAAATATTGCCGAAATTACCCCGCGATAAAATGATTGTACAAACGAAAGTTTCTCCGACAGAAAATCCAGGGGAGTTTCGTAAAAATTTTGAGACATCTTTCGATTACCTAAAATTAGATTATGTTGATTTATTAGGATTACATGGCGTTAATACACCTCAGTTATTAGAGTGGGCCATTCGTCCGGGGGGGTGTTTAGATGTGGCTAAATCTTTACAAGCAGAAGGAAAAGTAAGATTTATTGGTTTTTCTACTCACGCGCCGACGGATGTTATTATCAAAGCTATTGAAACTGATAGCTTTGATTATGTCAATCTTCATTGGTATTATATCAATCAATCAAACTGGCCTGCGATTGAAGCTGCAACTCGTCACGATATGGGGGTATTTATTATTAGTCCCTCGAATAAAGGAGGTCTACTTTATCAACCTTCTCAGAAGTTAATTGATTTATGTGCCCCTTTGAGTCCGATGGTTTTTAATAATTTATTTTGTTTATCTCATCCCCAAGTTCATACTCTCAGTATTGGTGCTTCTCAAACTCAAGATTTTGATGAACATTTGTTAACTCTTCCCTTGTTAGATTATGCGGATGAAATTTTACCTCCTATTATCGCGAGATTAGAAGAGGAAGCTATTAAGAAGTTAGGAGAAGACTGGGTGAAAACCTGGCAGATTGGTTTACCGACTCAGGAAAATACACCCGGTAATATCAATATTCATGCTATTCTTTGGTTATGGAATTTGACGATCGCGTATGATATGGTCGAATACGGGAAGTTTCGTTATAATTTATTAGGAAATGGGGGACATTGGTTTCCGGGTAAGAAAGCAGATACACTGGCTCAATATGACTTAAAACCTTGTTTAGCGCAAAGTCCCCATGCCGATAAAATTCTTGAGGTTTTACAGGAATGCGATCGCGTTCTCGGAGGTGAATCAGTAAAACGTCTTTCCCAACAATAAAGGGAAAAGAAGAAACCGGGTTTCTTTGACAATACCTTCGCCAAAAACGATAATACGCCTCGTCTGTAGGGGCGGTGCCCCCGTGCCCGCCCTCTCTTGACAAAAGGCGCGATCGTCAGATACACCACTAACAGCAATTTCGATTAAACAGCCACCCAAATCTGATCACCGTCAATCTTAACATCATAGGTTTTCAGGGGTGCAGTAGCCGGGCCTCGCACCACGCCTCCACCTTTATCAAAACGAGAACTGTGGCAAGGACAAACAAAGCTAGATTGACTGCCATTCCAGTCCACAGTACAGCCTTGATGTGTGCAGGTGGGATTCACCGCGACTACGTTTGTCGTGTTTTGAGGATCAGGAAGCACCAGCAACACAGGGGTAGGTACGCCTGACTTGATCAAAATTTTGCCACTACTTTTTAATTGCGAGACTTTCGCAAGTGCCTTATAGTCAGCAGCATTAGCAGGTTGCTGATCTTTGAGAGAAAAAGTTGCAAGTACCACAGGGAGAGAACTTGCGAGGCATCCCAGCCCGACCCAATTTAAAAAAGTCCGTCTATCCATAAAGAAGGTGAAAAATTAGCGTTTTTTAAGCTTTTTACATTATATAATAAATCGTGCTTCTTGTATTAAAATCTGCTTATTATTGTTTCTTGTATTAAAATTTGCTTATTATGTGTAATCACTTAATAATATTGATAAATTGGGGAGAATAATCAATAATCTTATCGCAGCCAAAAAACTCTCCAAGTAATTCATCTTGAAGAGACTGTGGGCGTTATATGAATTATCTTAAAAATTGCTATTGAAGATTCCTTCTCCCCCCCAAGAATCAGTAGGGGTATCTGATTTGTCGCCAACATTGATGTCATTGATATTACACGCCCTTTACCAAATAGAGTCACTGGGCTTCAAGGAAGCGAAACTTAACCAGATGGCTCTGAGAAAGTTTCTCTATAAATCTGGTGTAACAAGATTAATCTTGCCAAAGATTCTCAATTAAAGCATCTCAGTAATCCCAGACGGCTGATCATCAATGTTATGCCAATTCGACTTGAAGAAACCCGGTTTCTGGTATCACAAAAATAATAATATTAGAGGGGGTTAACCACCTATAAATTAAAACTTTAGGAGCCTTCCGGCGATCGTATCTCAAGATTCCTACATGACTAAATCGGCACGGTTTACATCTCTTTGATGAATCAGATTTAAGGCTCTTTTTAACAGAGTAAATAAATCGTATTTTTACTATTGTTGTTATTTATTTTAGACATTTACTTCGGGCTTGGAGTTCCTTTTTATGCCAATATTTATGAAAGTTTACAAAAGATCAAAATCTGTCATTATTGGCTCTCTAACACCACCGCGAACCCCAGAGAAAATGAATTTCTCCTCAAAACCATCGAATTGTCGATGGTTTTATGGTAAAAATACTTAAAGGTAGATCAGGAGAAAGTGGCATTTGGGAAGACAAGAACAGTGGGACAATAGCAACAACGGAAATCCTCTCCCATTTTGTCCCATTCCCCATTGTCCATTTCTTCTGGTCTATTTTAAATCAAAAATCAAAAACCAGCAATTATTCCATCTTTCCATAAACATCGAAAGGAGCCTAACTGGATGTTCACTCACGTCAAGCCCACGATTCGCCACATTGTGCCGGAAAACTTGCAGGGGCGATCGCTCCTCAAGGTGGTGTATGTGGTGCTGGAATCGCAGTATCAGAGTGCCTTATCTGCCGCGGTGCGGTCGATTAATGCGAATAACCCCAATTTGGCGATCGAGATCAGTGGTTATCTGATTGAGGAATTGCGCAGTCCCGAAAATTATGAAGCCTTGAAGCGGGATCTCTCAGAGGCGAATGTCTTTATCGCGTCTTTGATTTTTATTGAAGACTTGGCCGATAAACTGGTGGAAGCGGTGGAGCCTTTCCGCGATCGTCTGGATGTGGCCGTTGTTTTCCCGTCGATGCCTCAAGTGATGCGCCTGAATAAAATGGGCAGTTTCTCAATGGCGCAATTGGGACAAAGTAAGAGCGCGATCGCGCAATTTATGAAGAAGCGTAAGGAGCAATCAGGAAGTTCCTTCCAAGACGCGATGTTAAAATTGCTGCAAACGCTTCCCAAAGTGCTCAAATATTTACCGATGGAGAAAGCCCAGGATGCTCGCAATTTTATGTTGAGTTTCCAATATTGGTTAGGGGGTTCCCAAGAAAACTTGGAAAACTTCTTACTAATGTTATCTGATAAATATGTTTATCAAGGTCAACAAACGGTTAAATTCCAAGAGCCTGTTGTTTATCCTGATATGGGAGTTTGGCATCCTTTAGCTCCCAAAATGTTTGAAGATGTCAAGGAATATCTCACCTGGTATAATAACCGCAATGATATTTCTGATGACTTAAAAGATCCTCTTGCCCCTTGCATCGGTTTAGTCTTACAACGCACCCATTTAGTAACAGGTGATGATGCCCATTATGTAGCAATGGTGCAGGAATTAGAAGTCATGGGAGCGCGAGTAATTCCTGTATTTGCGGGTGGTTTAGACTTCTCCAAACCGGTGGATGAATTTTTCTGGGATGTGAGTGCGAAAGGGGTTGCACCCTTACCTTTAATTGACGCGGTAATCTCCTTAACAGGGTTTGCTTTAGTGGGAGGTCCCGCACGTCAAGATCACCCCAAAGCGATCGAGTCTTTGAAGAAGTTAAATCGCCCTTATATGGTGGCTTTGCCCTTAGTTTTCCAAACTACGGAAGAGTGGGAAGATAGCGATTTAGGTTTACATCCTATTCAAGTCGCGTTACAAATTGCCATTCCCGAATTAGATGGCGCGATCGAACCGATTATTTTATCAGGACGCGATGGCGCGACAGGAAAAGCGATCGCGTTACAAGATCGGATCGAAGCGATCGCGCAACGAGCAATGAAATGGGCAACCCTGCGTCGGAAACCAAAATTAGACAAAAAAGTTGCCATTACCATTTTCAGTTTCCCCCCCGACAAAGGCAATATTGGAACCGCGGCTTACTTAGATGTTTTCGGCTCCATTTATGAAGTCGTAAAAGCCTTAAAAGGCAATGGTTATGATATCGAAAACTTGCCAGAATCCGCCGAAAAACTGATGCAAGAAGTCATCCATGACGCGACAGCCCAATACACCAGTCCCGAATTAAATATTGCCTACCGGATGTCAGTAGAAGAGTATGAAAAATTAACACCATACTCGGAACGATTGCAGGAAAATTGGGGGCCACCACCCGGACATTTAAACAGTGACGGCCAAAACCTCTTAATTTACGGAAAACACTTTGGTAATGTCTTCATTGGAGTACAACCAACCTTTGGTTATGAAGGCGATCCCATGCGATTATTATTCTCTCGCTCCGCGAGTCCCCATCATGGTTTTGCCGCGTATTACACCTATTTAGAACAAGTTTGGGGAGCCGATGCCGTATTACATTTTGGCACTCATGGCTCCTTAGAATTTATGCCCGGAAAACAGATGGGAATGTCAGGGGAATGTTATCCCGATAGTTTAATTGGCAAGATTCCAAACCTCTATTATTATGCCGCGAATAACCCCAGTGAAGCCACCATTGCCAAACGTCGCAGTTACGCCGAAACCATCTCCTATTTAACACCTCCCGCGGAAAATGCCGGATTATATAAAGGATTGCAGGAATTAAGCGAGTTAATCGGTTCCTATCAAACCTTAAAAGAGACAGGGCGAGGCGTTCCCATTGTTAACACGATCATCGAAAAAAGTCGTCAAGTTAACTTAGATAAAGATATCGCGTTACCCGAACAAGATGCCGCGGAATTAAGTGCAGAAGAACGCGATAATTTAGTGGGGTTAGTCTATCGCAAGTTAATGGAGATTGAATCTCGTTTATTACCTTGCGGATTGCACGTTGTCGGCAAACCACCAACAGCAGAAGAAGCGATCGCGACTCTGGTAAATATCGCGAATTTAGATCGGGAAGAAGATGGACTGATGAGCCTACCTCGGATTATGGCCAACAGTATTGGCCGTGATATTAACGAAGTGTATTCCAACAGCGATAAAGGAGTCTTAGAAGACGTAGAATTGCTGCAAAATATCACAATGGCAAGCCGCGCCGCGGTAGCAGCCTTAGTAAAAGAACAAACCGATGCCGAAGGGCGAGTATCCCTCGTTTCCAAACTAAATTTCTTCAACATGGGTAAAAAAGTACCCTGGATTGAGTCATTAAACGAATCCGGTTATAAAGTCGATCCCGAACCCATTAAACCCCTGTTTGAGTATTTAGAATTTTGCCTGCAACAAGTATGTGCCGATAACGAATTAGGTTCATTATTGCGAGCCTTAGAAGGGGAATATATTTTACCCGGTCCCGGAGGCGATCCGATTCGTAACCCCGATGTCTTACCAACGGGGAAAAATATGCACGCGCTCGATCCCCAGTCAATTCCCACCGCGGCAGCCATAAAATCCGCGAAAATAGTCGTCGATCGGTTATTAGAACGACAACGCATGGATAATGGAGGAAACTATCCCGAAACCATCGCGGTTGTGCTCTGGGGAACTGATAATATTAAGACCTACGGAGAGTCACTAGCCCAAGTGATGTGGATGGTAGGAGTCAAACCAATTCCTGACGCGTTAGGACGGGTAAATAAGCTCGAATTACTTTCTTTAGAAGAGTTAGGACGGCCACGCATTGATGTCGTAATTAACTGTTCAGGGGTATTCCGCGACTTATTCATTAACCAAATGAATTTGTTAGATAAAGCGGTAAAAATGGCCGCAGAAGCCAATGAACCATTGGAAATGAATTTTGTTCGCAAACACGCGTTAAAGCAAGCAGAAGACTTAGGAGTGAGCGTGCGTCAAGCTGCGACTCGTGTATTTTCCAACGCGTCCGGTTCCTATTCTTCCAACGTCAATTTAGCGGTAGAAAATAGTACCTGGGAGAGCGAGGCAGAATTACAAGAAATGTATTTAACTCGCAAATCTTTTGCCTTCTCCTCCGATAATCCGGGTACAATGGAACAGGATCGGAAGATTTTTGAATCGGCCTTAAAAACCGCCGATGTAACATTCCAGAATTTAGATTCTGCGGAGATTAGTTTAACCGATGTGTCACACTATTTCGACTCAGATCCGACCAAATTGATCGGAAGTTTACGAGGCGATGGCAAAAAACCCGCGTCCTTTATTGCCGATACAACTACCGCGAGTGCTCAGGTGCGCTCCTTATCAGAAACAGTGCGTTTAGATGCACGGACAAAAATGTTAAATCCCAAGTGGTATGAAGGGATGTTATCCCACGGATATGAAGGAGTACGGGAATTATCCAAACGTCTCGTTAATACAATGGGATGGAGTGCCACCGCGGGAGCCGTTGACAATTGGGTGTATGAGGATGTGAATGAGACATTTATCAATGATGAAGCAATGCAGAAGCGTTTGATGAACTTAAATCCTCATTCATTCCGTAAGATGGTGAGCACATTGTTAGAGGTGAATGGACGCGGTTATTGGGAGACTTCTGAGAGTAATTTGGATCGTTTACGGGAGTTATATCAGGAGGTGGAAGATCGGATTGAAGGGGTAGAGTAGAGATAGTTTAGGGCAGGCTTTTGGCCTGCCTTTTAACTGCCCAATAAATTATTTTTTTTAACCGCAGATAAACGCAGATGAACACAGATGAAAGAAGGGGATAAAGCGCGTCTTCTTTTCTTCTTATCTTTCTTTCTTTCTTTGTGTCTTTGTGCCTTTGTGTTTCACACACTCTTATAGCCCGGTGAAAGAGCGCGATCGCCTGAGTGCTACGCACACGCGACCCCAACGGCTCAAGCGCAGCTATCGCGTTTCTGCTGTGGGGATGGTAGAAGAGACGCGATCGGGCTTCAATGACTTGTGGGGCAACCACTTCTGGATTGCCCCTACAAAAATATTACAATTGAAATAGGATTGCTATAGTAATATAGAAATAACTTTTAGGAGACTATAAGTATGACAACCCTATCGAACGAACAAACAGCTATTATCCGTACAGAAAGAGGGCTAACAATCGCGGGTACACGCATCACTATCTACGACATCATGGACTATGTAACGGCTCAATATCCGCCCAAGTTTATCAGGGGATTGTTTGATCTGACAGAGGCACAAATTAACGCGGCTTTAGCTTATATTGAGGCCAATCGCGCTGAGGTTGAAGCCGAGTATCAAATGGTGCTTAAGGACGCGGAGGAACTGCGGCTATATTATGAAGAAAAAAATCGCGATCTCATTGCTAGAATTGCGGCGCAACCACCCAAACCAGGTGAAGAAGCTATTAGAGCAAAACTTCAAGCAGCAAAAGCAAAATTTAAGTATCAGCCATGAATTTTTTAGTCGATCATAATTTAAGAGGACACGCGGTACTTCTCTCAGGTAGTATTTTAAGTAGCGGCTGGCTAGATTGGGTAGTCATTCGATTTATCACCTTTGATGAAATGAGCCTGCCAATCAATAGTGATGATCGGGTAGTTTGGCGGTTAGCTCAATCAAACCAGATGATTCTATTGACTGCGAATCGGAGTATGAAGGGCGATAACTCTCTGGAACAAGTGATGCGCGAGGAAATAACATCTACATCACTCCCCGTGATTACTATTAGCGATGCTGACCGATTATTGAATGATTTTGAATATCGGGAGCGTTGTGCGATTCGTCTGGTTGAAATTGTGATTGATATTAATACTTATATGGGTGTAAGTCGGCTTTTCATTCCATGAATTAGGGTCGAGGTTATTGAAGAAGCGCGATCACGCTGTGCTACTGGGGATGGTAGAGGAGGCGCGATCGCCGCGGCGCGGCCGGTCACGCAGTGGCCATCGTGCTTCTTGGGAAACAACACGAAAGCACTCCTCCTCGTTCCCTAGTCGAACCAATGTATAGTGTTTCCGTTTCAGAAGTAAAACTTGTGGCACAGGCATCTTGCCTGTGACGGGCAAGATGCCCGTACCACATTTACATCTCATTTAAAATTGCTATAGTAAAATTTTATCCAATATATAGATGGGGTAGTCATAACCTAAATATGTTAACTAAATACATCCAAACTGCCATGAAGCAAGCTAAGTATGAAATTTTCCCTGATGATGGGACTTTCTACGGAGAAATTCCTATCTGTGAGGGAGTCTATGCAAATGCTGTAACACTCGAAGCTTGTCGAGAAGAATTGCAAGAGGTATTGGAAGACTGGATCTTACTTAGTCTCACCCTGAATCTTCCTTTACCCGTCCTTGATAATATCGCTCTGAAAATTACCAAAGAAGTCGCCTAAACGCCCTATAATTAGGTAGTTAAACCCTACTGATTAGTGATTCAAACTGATTTTTTCTTTAAACCAAATAGAATCCATTGGGAGATCCCACAATCCGTTTTTTTAATTCTCAACTGATTTATGGAATTTGAGTGGAATCCAGATAAAGCAACAGGAAACTTAGAGAAACATGGTGTTTCCTTTCAGGAAGCTGTTACTGTATTTAATGATCCCCTTTCTATCACTTTTCCCGATCCTAACCATTCCATCGGAGAGAGTCGCTATATTATCATAGGTATATCTAGGTTTGGGCAACTTTTAATTGTTGCACACACTGATCGATTAGAAAGGGTACGAATTATCAGCGCCCGAAAAGCTACACGACAGGAGCAGAGATTTTATGAAGAAGGATATTGAAAAGGAAATGGAAGACGAATTACTTACTGAGTATGACTTTGCTCAGATGGAAGGAGGTGTGAGAGGCAAGTATGTTGAACGATATCGTGCAGGGACAAACTTAGTGCTTTTAGACTCCGACGTTGCCCAAGCTTTTCCCAATGATAAAGCAGTGAATGAGGCATTAAGAATGTTAATTAAAATTGCACAACGCCAGCAATCAAACACCCAAATGACGCGAACAGAATAACAATTATTAATAGAAACGATCGCGTTTCTGCTGTGGAGATGGTAGAGGAGGCGCGATCATGTCTTTTTTTTAACCGCTCCTAAACGCAGATAAACACAGATGAAAGAAGGGGATAAAGCACGTTTTCTTTTATTCTTCCTTAGTGTCTTAGTGCCTTCGTGTTTCACTCTCATGGAGAAACCGGGTGAAAGAGCGCGATAGCCTTCGGCTCAAGCGCAGCTATCGCGTTTCTGCTGTGGGGATGGTAGAGGAGGCGCGATCGGGCCTGAGAGAGAAACCGGGTTTTTCATGCAAAATACTTCGTTCAAACTCTTAATAAAGGTAAAAAACCCGGTTTCTTTGGTCCTAGCCGCGATCGCGCTTTAATTACCAACAGATGTAGGGTGCGTCACCTGCGATAATCGATCGTTTTGGCAAAAAAATTTAAGGTGACGTACCCTACTAATACATTCACTGCACTTGAATAGTTATCTTGGATCGTTAGAAGTTTACCATGCTCAGACGAAGAGGGTTTATAAAAAAGTAGAGATTAATCGGGAAATGATTTGTATCCCCTTTAATTCTAAAAGCCAACTAAGATTTTTATCAAAATTGTGAACGTAGCCAGTTCCAAAATCTGCTTACTACATCTTTAATTTTGAGATAAATTACATACAGCACATTGGCTAACCATTCTGTAAAAGCTTGAAGAGAGGCTAAAATCACTCTTCGCGTTGTTTCTTCTAAAATGTCGAGTTCTTCTATAACTTGCTGCTTTTCGTAATCACTTAACGCCATTGAGATAACTCCCGCTACAAAAAACTAACTAAAAAAATTACAAATGGATTGCCACAAGCTCCTCAAAGCATCCCTGACTTTGCAATAAATTGAGTAAGCACTATTATATAACCAATTTCCAAAAGCTTCTACCGAAGCTAAAACTTTCTCTAATTGGCTTCGATCAAGTTCATCCAGCATTGCCACCACCCGGCGTTTTTCTTCATCTGTCATTTTTCCCATATTCGCGTTACCTCTTCCCATCCAATAATGGTGTGCCAACTATCCAAATAACCAGTCCCAAAGGTCATTTAACCAATCTCTGACTTTACAGTAAATTGAATAAACAGTGTTACGCAACCAATTTACAAAAGCTTGTTGAGACGATACAACCTTTTGTTGCTCGTAATGATCTAATTGATCGAACATCTGCTCAACCCTTCTCATCTCAGCTTCAGTTAAGGCCATTTTCCAAACTCCTTAGCGTTCAGGGGTAGGAAAATCTCTAAGCCACTCAGAGATTTTCATAATCATTTCTTGATCATCGGCAAAATCTCTGGTATTGGCTTGCAGAACGAGAAATACTAAATCACAGGAAGGAATCATCTCCTGATAAATTTTTTCATACTCTCGATCTTCTGCCATACTACGTCCATAGCCGGGTAAGTCAACAACAGCTAAACTTCCGCCGCTTGAGAGGGAAAATTCTTTCATTTGAGCCTTAGTTGTACCAACAATCGTGTGGCTCGTTTTCCATTGTGCATTAAACACACTATTAAGGGTTGTTGTTTTCCCCACACCGGCTTTGCCAAGGATAGCAACTTTGGGCGGGATTCTGCGTTCCTGTCTGAACTTATCAAGCACCAAGTTTAACTCATCCTCTGAGAGAATTTTTCTCATTTCATCAAACATTCTGTCTTTGGCATTAACTTCTTTACCTTTACTTTTTGCTCTTTTTTGGCGCTCCTCATCGGCAAAAGCTTTCACTTCCGGATCTGCCAATTCAAAAGGATCGGCAGGTTGTACGTTATCGAGTTTGAATCCCGCGTAGGCATTTTTGATGATTTTAGTCAGCAAAGGTAGCAACCGATAACGCTTCAAAGCCGAGTAATATTCGATGTTGTCAGAAGATATATGAGTGTATCGACTTAACCGTTGAATTATATCTTTGCTCCGACGCTCAATTTCTTTTTCAGCCTTTTGAGTGGGCATATTTAACCGATCATCCCACCCATCGGGAATTATTTTATCGACTTGGTTTAAACCAATGACAAGCCGAACCGGAGTTTGCTCACTTTTTCCAAACAAAGAACTCAACATAATTCAACCCCTTGTGAATATTTTGGTTTTCAGGTTGTCTAAGCCCCAGCCGTAAACAGATGTGTGCGGGATGATTTGTTCTTTCTCAAAGCTGACTTTTCCATTGAGAGCTCCTTGGAAAATGCGGTAAACATCTTCTATTTTTTCAGAGATTCGGTTAAGTTGTGCTTCGGAAGGTTCTCCTCGCTCCAGATTAAACGGCTTTTCATCTTCATCAACACCGAGGCAATCTATCTTATTAAGAGCAACAATCAGGAAAAGAGACGTTTGAAATAAGGGCAGGAACTTGGTCAAAAAAATCTCATCCCGCTTGTAAGCTCTCGTATCTGCTTGAGTCACCCACACTAAAGAATGAGTCTGAGGTATCCATTCTTCATAGTGAGGCATATACGTTTCATCGTCAGTCAGACTCTCGCCAATTCCGGGCATATCAACAACTCGTACTTGCTGATAGGAAAAACCAGCATAGTGAGAGTAGTCTAAATAGGCAATCTGAGGTTCTTTAGTGCAAGCAATAGCATTATCAGTAGCCCAGTTCAGTCCAAACAGAGAATTGAGAGTGCTGCTTTTACCAACACCTGTCTTGCCAAAAAATAAGACTGTCAGTTCATCAGGTTTAAGCAAAGCTACACCTTTGTTTACTTGTATACCTATCAAACAAAATACTGCCAATCTGACGGTGATGTAAAGTCTGAAAAATACGGACTTTTGTACGATCGCCTACAAAAAGTACGAAATGTACGAAAAATAAGCTACAATATTAGGAAGTAAACCTTACCCTTTCTTTTACCTATGGACATTGAGAAAGTGTTAAAACTGGCTGATGACCTAGTTTTTGCTAAGACAGGCTCCCACCTCGATTACCTACAAGAAGCTATACTCAAGGGAAGTTTACAAGCTCAAACTTACTCCAAAATTGCAGAACAACAACATTTAAGCAAAAGTCATGTGAGAAACACAGGCTCAGAACTTTGGAAAATACTATCAGAAGAATTAAAGCAAGATATTACTAAAACCAGTTTGAGATCGGTATTAGAAAGTTCTAGAATTTCCCAAAACCAAAATAAAAATAATATTTCATTTGTCGGCGAAACAGTTACAGTTAAAGAAAGCCTTACAGTTAATAATCTCAATATCTGTCCAAGAACCCCTAGATCACCCACGCCTTCCCAAAACACTCAAGCAACCTCTAAAAATCCCTGCATAGACTTAACCGAAGCCCCAACACCCAATAATTTTTACGATCGCGCCTCAGAAGAATCCACCCTCAAACAATGGATATTAGAAGCCCACACCCGCTTAATCACCATCTACGGCCTAAGTGAAATAGGCAAAAGCGCACTCACCCTCAAACTCATCGAAGAAATACAAACCCAATTCGATTACATTATTTGGAAAAGTCTCAATAACACACCCACATTCTCAACCCTGCAAACCGAACTCAAACAAACTTTTTCCCAATCCCAACCCACCCCACTACCAACAATGATCGATTATTTTCGCACCCATCGTTGTTTAATAATCCTTGATGACTTACAGAATATCTTAAAAACCGGAGAATTAGCAGGAGAATATTTAGCAGAATATCAAGATTATGGTCAATTTATCAAACAAATTGCCACATCCTCCCATCAGAGTTGTGTCATCCTCCTCAGTTGGGAAAAACTTAAACAAATCACGACATTAGAAGGGGAAAACCGACCGACTCGCTCCTTACATCTCAAAGGTTTAGGAGAAACCGCTCAAGAAATCCTGAAAGAAAAAGGATTAACCGACTCAGAAAAATGGTCAGAATTAATCACCCTTTATCAAGGACATCCCTCCTGGTTAAACATCATCTCCTCAACCATATTAGAACTATTTGACGGCAACGTATCCCCATTTTTAGCCGAGAGAAATAACATCTATTTAGGGGACATAGAACCCCTTTTAGAAACGCACCTAGAGCGTTTATCCGAGTCAGAAAAAAAAGTAAGTCACTGGTTAGCCCATCAAAATGAACCCGTAGATATTTCCCAAAAACCTACCGATAGTCAATTATCCCAATCAGAAATTTGGCAAGCCATCGAATCTTTAGGGCGACGCGGCTTACTCGAAAAAGTCCAAAAAGAAGCGCGATCGCGATTTTTCCTCAATCCTGTATTTCAAGAATACATCAAACTAAACTCAAATTTTTTAAGAGGAAAACACCGAGATCAAGACTGAAGCACAACCAGAATAAATAGTTGATGATTGACAGCTAAATAACACAGATGAAAGAAGGGGGAATAAAGCGCGATCGCGTCTGATTTAGCTCTTATTTTTATTTCTTAGTGTCTTATTCAAACCGGGTGAAAGAGCGCGATCGGTGAGCCTGTAGGGGCGGGTTCGCCCATATCTATGCCACCAAACAGACAGGCTGGAAAACCCGCCCCGAAACCTTGTTTCTGAGCGCGATACGGTCTTTTTTTTTAACCGCTCCTAAACGCAGATAAACACAGATGAAAGAAAGCGCGATCGCGTCTGATGTTGCTCTGACATCTCTTTCTTAGTGTCTTAGTGCCTTTGTGGCCTCATAAAACCCATAACTTATTGAGAAACCCTATGGGAGAAAGTCATCAGTGCTGCTCTATGGGCGGGTTGCCAATATCTTAAGGAGAAGCCAAAAGCCCAGTAAACGCGCCCCTCTCCTCTCTCTCTAATAAGTTGAGTTTAGTAATTTTGCCCTAAAGTTGGGTACTAACCGTATCAACCCAACCGATAGCACAGAGATTGCCCAAAAAGATTTCTCCAAGATTAGAGAAAAATTCATAAAAAGTTACACAATGATGAAACGGGGTAAAGTTGAACTAGGATCTAACCCCCAATCTCCAAATCTCCTTATCCCTGGCTACCCCCCTTATATGATGCAATTGTCTGATTCTGATTTGAAAAAGTCCCTTGTGCCTTTAAACTATCCGATGATGGATGAAGACTCTCCCCTCACATCTGAGCCAAAATCGAGCAATGTCACAGACACAGATATACAATCTGTCATTACTTCTGATCAACCACCCTCGGTAAATGGGAGACACACAGCCATAGAGCCATCTGACATTATCCCAGAATTGGGAGTTGAGGGGAATTACCCAGAGGAGGATTCTCCTACCCTTGCTCTTGTACTTCCCAAGGAGGAAAATGCTTTATCAAATAATCATGTTTCTTCTCCTCCCCCTGATGATATGCCGACGCAACGAGGTTTTTTGCCAGTTTTACGCAATCGGAATTTTTTGGCTCTGTGGAGTGGTCAAATTTTTTCCCAATTGGCGGATAAAGTCTATCTGGTATTAATGATCGCGTTGATCGCGACTCACTTTCAAGGGGAAGATCAACCCATTAGCGGTTGGGTATCGGCGATTATGATTTCTTCTACTATTCCCGCGGTTCTTTTTGGCGCAGCCGCGGGTGTTTTTGTCGATCGCTGGTCCAAAAAGGGCGTTTTAGTGGTAACAAACCTCTTACGGGGGGGGTTGGTGTTAAGTGTGCCCCTCTTATTGTGGTTATCGACGGGGGTGAGATTGGGTAAATTACCTTTGGGGTTCTGTTTTTTACTGCTGGTAACTTTCCTGGTTTCGACTTTAACTCAGTTTTTTGCTCCCGCGGAGCAAGCGGCTATTCCCTTAGTTGTGGAAAAACCTCATCTGTTATCGGCTAATTCTCTCTATACCACAACCATGATGGGTTCTGTCATTATTGGGTTTGCGGTGGGGGAACCTCTCTTGGCTTTGGCTGATACGATCGTTAATAGGTTAGGTGGAGGTATTGGGTTTGGTAAGGAATTGGTGGTGGGAGGGAGTTACGCGATCGCGGGTATTTTGCTGATACTACTCAACACAGGCGAAAAAAACGGTATCCCAGAACACGAACCGCCCCATCCCTTAGCAGATTTACGCGAAGGTTTACGCTATATCAAAGATCATCCCCATGTCCGAAATGCCTTAATTCAGTTAATTATTCTCTTTTCCATTTTTGCCGCGTTGGCTGTATTGGCGGTACGTCTGGCTGAATTATTACCTGGGATGAAGGCCTCTCAATTTGGGTTTTTATTAGCCGCGACGGGTGTGGGAATGGCTCTAGGCGCGACGTTGGTGGGTTATTTGGGCCATAAGTTCTCCCATACTCAATTAAGTTTAATGGGATCGATCGGTGTTGCTGCTTCTTTGATGCTTTTGTCTATCTCTACCCATCAATTAGGGTTAACTATCCTCTTAATTACTTTATTAGGGGTATTCGCGGCTCTTGTGGGGGTTCCGATGCAAACCACAATTCAAGGAGAAACCCCTGAAGAAATGCGAGGAAAAGTCTTTGGCTTACAGAATAATGCCGTTAATATTGCCCTGAGTTTACCTTTGGCCCTGGCGGGTGTCGCGGAAACCTTTTTCGGTTTACCTACCGTGTTTGTGGGGTTGGGCGGATGCGCGATCGTGGGCGGTATTCTCTCCTGGTACATTTTCCGCGATTCATAGTAAAGTAAAGCAAAACAGATTGATAACCAATTATTATTAACTGGAATGCACATCGCGTGGCTGGGAAAAAAATCACCGTTTTGCGGTAATGTCACTTATTCAAGAGAAGTGACAAATGCTTTATTAGATCGGGGTCATCGGGTGAGTTTCTTACATTTTGCCCAAGAAGCACCTAACCCCGAAAGCAAACCGGAATGGAGTCTCAATAATGGGAAATGGGGATCGGGAACGGGGGAATCTTCTATGAAAGAAGTTTCTCTTCCCTGTCTTTATAAATCCCAAATTTATACCATTCCCACTTTTAAATCGAGTAAAGTTTTAGAGAAGGCATTACGCCGTTTAAAACCGGATTTAGTTCATGCTTCCTTAACACTTTCACCCCTTGATTTTCTGCATTTGCCAGAAATTTGTGAAGAATTAAATTTGCCTTTAATCGCGACATTTCACCCGCCTTTTGATCGGAAAGTCCGTAATTTGACTTCGGGTACACAACAGTTAATGTATCAGTTATACGCGCCTTTTTTGGCCAATTATACCTCGGTGATTGTTTTCTCGAATATTCAGCGAGATATTTTGGTCAAATTGGGCGTTCCCGAGGAGCGAGTCGCGATTATTCCTAATGGCGTTGATACCCTCAAATATTCTCCGGGTGGCTCTGAGTTAAAAGCTAAATTAGGATGCGATCGCGTATTTGTGTATCAAGGTCGGATCGCGCCGGAAAAGAATGTAGAATCCTTATTAAAGGCTTGGAAAAAAGCCGATATGGGGAGAAAAAGTCGTTTATTAATAGTAGGCGATGGCCCATTAACATCCTCATTACAAATGTTTTATGGTCCCGATGATGGGATTTTGTGGTTAGGATTTATCGGTGATGAAGAAAGACGAATTGAGATTCTGCGAGGGGCTGATGTCTTTATTTTGCCATCCTTTGTGGAGGGATTATCCCTATCATTATTAGAAGCGATGTCTTGTGGTTTAGCTTGTATCGCGACGGATGCAGGAGCCGATGGTGAAGTGTTAGAAGACGGTGCGGGAATTGTCTTAGATCCCCAACGAGTAACCAGTCAATTACAAACACTTTTGCCTGTATTACAGGAGCAACCTGAGTTTACCACAATTTTAGGACAAAAAGCCCGTCAACGAGTGTTAGATCGTTATACATTGAGTAATAATATTACTCAAGTAGAACAGTTGTATGTCGAGTTAAAAAGGGAAGCAATCAAACAGAAAGAGTACGCGTAGAGCATTGATTAAAAGGGAGACGATGGGGGAATATAATCAGGTTTATTAATCCATTCTTCCGCGTCTGTCGTCTCCCAAATCATCCCAAATTATTCAGCTAAAACTTTCATGCTTAATGCCGATAGGATTGGCCGAGTTTGCCCTCTGCTCTCTATCACCTTGAAGTTGATCAGATAACTTTTTTCTCGGATAGGCAAGATCGTCTTATAATTAACCTAAGTGGCTAATTATACAACGCACTGGTAATTTTTTTAGATAAAAACAAAATGAACCACAAAGGCACAAAGAACACAAAGAAAGTAATTTTCCATCACTTTGAGGTTAAGAAATGAAGAGTAGGGATCTTTCACCGATGTTTTCTCTACATAGCCTGAATATTTGTGAAAGAGTCCGTACTTGTGAAAGCTCCCCTACTCTCTGTTCTTTCCTCTGTGTCCTTTGTGCCTTTGTGGTTATACTTAAAATAGGATTTTCTTTTTTTTCCCAACATCAAAATTAGCCTCGCTTATTCTTCTATTTGAGATCACCGCGTTCAATTGTCAATTTGTCAAGGAAAGAGTAATGTATCATTGAGGTTGGGAAGTAACAGTTTTTCTAAGGAAGATGACAAGGTAAGTTTTTCACACTCTGAAATTTTAGAGACACGCTCAAACTCCAAATCAACCTCAGATAATACAAGCTGTCGATCGACATTTCTTAACAAAGCTGTTAAGTCAATACACTGCAATAGTTTCTTAGTGATAGGGCGTTTAGCATCTGAGAAAAACCGGGAATAAATGAACTCAAGACAGAGAGAGTGATTGAGTAAAGTCGTGATTAAAATTGCTTGTTCGAGCGAATAACAGGGAAGAAAATAACAAGTATCATCGAGCATAACGGGACGATTATTTACTGGAGACACTAGGCGAAATTTAGGAATTTTATGTAAACCAGAAATCGCGACTTTATAAAGGGAAAATGTATAATCTCCGATGCCAAACATCGAAAATTGTGAACGATTTTTATAGATGGATGATTTTCGTTTATCAAAGATAGTCTTATAGGTGGTGAGATAAGTCCATAATTGAGGTGCTATTTTCTCTAAATTATTGGTATCTTCTTTGAGATTTTTTTGAGTGATTATCGCGTACTTGTGAGGATTAATTATTTCTTGATTAAACAAGTCTGAACTTTTTAACAGGGGATAGATATATTCTGCTTCAATGTTGACGGTTTCCCCTAATTTATTTTTCAGAAATCCTTGGGAATCAGAGGTTAATTCTATCACGGAAGCGGCATCATGTTTAATTCCTTGACGCCAAGTTAAAGGACAAATTCCTTCGATGACTTGGGATTTTTGATAGGAGTCCATATCAGAAATTAATTTTCCCTGGATAATGCCAATTCTGGAAATAGGTTCTACTTCGGAAAAGTCTCGATAAATTTCTGCTTGATAATTGCCTTTTTTTGTCCCCATTTCCACGCAAAATAAACAGGCACTTACCGCGGCATGAAACCATTTTTTTGCATCTATTAGTCTAATCGTTGCTTTTTTGATGGGTAACTGATTCCCATAAGCAAATTGAAGAACATTACGGGCTACTGAGGTTTTACATAGGAGCGCGATCGTTGGTTGTTGATCGGCTAATTCTCTGAGTAATTTAATCCAAATGTACTCAGAAATATCAAAATTTGAACTACCTGTTAGAGCATCAATACCTCGTAATCCTTTCAGATTACTTTTCTTAGGTAAATTGGTACTATCATCCGTACCTAGCTGGGAATTAGTTACCCAGGGAGGATTTCCAATCACTAAAAGTTTACCGTTTCCTTGCCACTGAAAATCTAATTTAAAATCGAGATCAAAAACAATGCTTTTAGTAATTGTAATATGACTGGTGGATGAAGTTTCGGCCATCTTTCTGGCAATCTTTACATAATAATCTTGAATTTCAATCCCTTGAATTTCACGGGGAGGATTAGGAAGATTGAGCAAACCCGTGATAAAATTACCACAACCACAGGCGGGCTCAATCACTCGATTCCATATTTGGCCATTAGCTGTTAAATAGTGTAGTATATCCTGCACGAGGGCTGGAGGAGTTTGAAAGTCTCCAAATTCTTTAGGCAAGTAGATTATCGACTCCTTTGGTAGAACTTGTTATTGCTAGAGCATTTTTAATGTAAATACAGGCAAGATGCCTGTACCACAAGTTTCATCTCTCAACGGGAAACACGGTATATTAATGATTATACTGTCATTTTTTCACAAATTTTTTGAATTTTTCTGGGATTTTATGATTTTAATTACATCATTTTTTCCCTTTTTATGAAATATCCAGAAACAATGTTTCTGATAGTAAAATGATGAGATAGAATGACAAACGATCGCGCCTTCTTGATTGACGATTATATCACAGGGATGGAGCGGATTAAGAAACCCGGTTTCTGGGAGATAACCTTGACACCAAGAAACCCGGTTTCTGCTCTCATGGAAAGATACAAAATTGAAAAAAATTTGCTATGATAGAAAAAATGACATAACAAAACGCTCTAAATTTTATGACAACCCCTAAACAACCAGCCCGTATTTGCATCTTAGGTGGAGGTTTTGGTGGCCTCTATACCGCGTTACGTTTAAGTCAGTTCCCTTTCGCCAAACATGAAACTCCAGAAATTACTCTCGTGGATCAACGCGATCGCTTCCTCTTTTCCCCTCTCCTCTATGAATTATTAACGGGAGAATTAGAAACCTGGGAAATTTCACCCCCCTATTCTGATCTTTTAGCTAATACAAATATCCGTTTTATTCAAGGAGAAGTCGCAAATATTAACTTAGAAGACAAAAAAGTTAAACTCGACAACGACAATACCTTAAATTATGATTATCTCGTTCTCTCAATGGGTGGCAAAACACCCTTAAATGGAGTTGAGGGCGCGGAAAAACACGCGATCGCGTTCCGAGATATCCCCGATGCTTATCAGTTAGAAGAAAAATTACGATTATTAGAAGCTTCTCCCGCAGAAAAAATTAGACTCGCGATCGTCGGTGGCGGTTATAGTGGTGTCGAATTAGCTTGTAAATTACGCGATCGTGTAGGAGAAAAAGCCCGTATCCGTATTATCGAACAAAGTAACATGATTCTGCGAAATTCCTCCGAATTTAACCGGGATACAGCGAAAAAAGCCTTAGAAAAAAGAGATATATGGATGGATTTAGAAACCAGTGTCCAATCGGTTACAGAAAATACCATATCTCTCCTCTATAAAGGACAACTTGACACCTTACCCGTAGATATTGTATTATGGACTGTAGGAAATCAAGTTTCTCCCCTTGTGGAAAATTTGGATTTTGTCAAAAATAAACGAGGTCAAATTATCACAAATTCAACCTTACAAGTGAGGGAATATCCAGAGATTTTTGCCCTGGGAGATTTAGCCGAATGTCAAGATGCCGAAGGAAAACAAGTACCCGCAACGGCACAAGTCGCAATTCAACAAGCCGATTATACCGCGTGGAATATTTGGGCATCATTAACAGGACGGCCTCTGTTACAATTCCGTTATTTTCCCTTGGGAGAAATGATGACATTAGGAACAGATAACGCGACTCTCACAGGTTTAGGGATTGAACTTGATGGCCCCCTTGCCCATTTAGTCCGACGGTTAGCTTATTTGTATCGTTTACCCACCTTAGATCATCAAATTAAGGTAGCATTTAATTGGATAACTCGACCTTTTCAAGAGATGCTTTTAAGTAAATAAATTGAACAGTAAACCGGGTTTCTTTGGTTTGCCACTCAAGTTAATAGGGGAGCATCCCTCTAAGAGTTCCCTAGGGAGCCAGAGGCTCCCACTACCAATTTACCACAATGGGATACTCCCCTCCCTTCTTCCTTCTTCCTTCTTCCTTCTTTCTTCTTTCTTCTTCCTTCTTTCTTCTTTCTTCTTCCTTCTTCCTTCTTCCTTCTTCCTTCTTCTTATCATGTTAAAAGTTATTTTTTTAGACGCGGTGGGTACATTATTTGGTGTTCGTGGTAGTGTCGGTGAATCTTATGCTAAAATTGCCAATAAATTTGGTATCAGTGCGCCTCCTGATATCTTAAATAAGGCTTTTTTTCAGAGTTTTCTTACCGCGTCTCCGATGGCGTTTCCGGGTGTTAAAGTTTCCCATATTCCCCAAAAAGAATATGATTGGTGGTACGCGATCGCGCGCGAAACCTTTCAAACCACTGGATACTTAGAAAAATTTACCCATTTTGATCAATTCTTTGTCGAACTTTATGATTATTTTCAAACCGCGGAGCCTTGGTTTGTTTATCCTGAAGTCAAGGAAACTTTAGCCAAATGGCAAAATCAAGGTTGGGAATTAGCTGTATTATCAAACTTTGATTCTCGTCTTTATCCTGTATTAGAAGTTCTCGGTTTATCTCATTTTTTTAAGTCAGTTACTATTTCTACTGAGGTGGGTTTCGCGAAACCTGATGTTAATATTTTTCTCGCCGCGTTACAAAAACATGATTGTACTCCTGACACTGTGTTACATATTGGCGATAGTTTTAAGGCTGACTATTTAGGGGCAAAAAACGCGGGAATGCAGGCTATTTGGTTAGATAGAGACGGTGACATCAATACGCGATCGAACTCTATCCCTCCCCAAGACTACGCGGTAAGTCTGGAATTTTTAGACCTGGCTTGACAAGTGTAGTATAGTGTGTTACGGTCGAGAGTATCACAGTGAGGAATTAGTCAGAAACCCCGTTTCTGGAGGTAATACCACTGGGTAAAAGTCATGTCTCTATTTTTTGATCTAATGGTGCGATTGTCGTTGTGTGTTTTTTGATAAACCACAAAGGCACAAAGGGCACAGAGGAAAGAAAAGAAAGGGAAATTCCATAGAGAAAATGTCAAAACATTAACAATACCTTCGCCAAAAACGATAAAACGCCGAAAATCCTGTGTAGGGGCGGTGCAAGAGTGCCCGCCCTAAATTTGGCGAAGGTGTTGATGAAGAAACCGGGTTTCTTGTCAAAAAAAACATTCAGTGCAGAATGCCTCAAAGAAACCCGGTTTCTGAAAACCAGCCCCACAGCTTTTTCCCAATAGTATAATTACGTCTTTTCATCCTTAAAGTCAAATGAATGCTATTAAGTCTTAGGTGTCAACCTTCTTCCCGCTTCCTTCTTATTTCTTCTTTATCTCAAATTAAATTATGCCTTATCAAGACTTAGAATTATCAACAACCACCCCTGTATTATCATGGGCAAATCATTCACTTGGCCATAAAGAAAGCCTTATGGCTCGTAATGTGGCATCCTTACCTTTTGTCTTTAAGCACGTTGCTTTAATGCCTGATGTTCATTTGGGAAAAGGGGCTTTAGTTGGCTCGGTTATTGCGACAAAAGAAGCGATTATCCCCGCTGCTGTCGGTGTCGATGTTGGTTGCGGTATGGCCGCGGTGAAAATGCCCTTTACTGCCGAGCAATTAGAGGGAAAAATGAAAAAAATTCGCCTCGATATTGAAGGGGCTATTCCTGTCGGTTTTGGGGAAAATAAAGACGTTGAAAAAGATGTCTATAACTGGCAAGGATGGAGTGAGTTTAAAGAACTTCATGCAGGTGTTAAACACGCCGAAAAGAAGGCTTTAAAACAAATGGGTTCTCTCGGTGGTGGTAATCATTTTATCGAGGTTTGTTTAGATTCGGAAAATAATGTCTGGTTAATGTTGCATTCGGGTTCTCGTGGCATTGGTAATATGTTGGCTCAATGTCATATTGACACGGCTAAAGAATTAGCTAAACTTGCTGACATTAGCCTTCCTGATAGAGATTTAGCTTACTTTGTGGCGGGGACTAAAGAATTTGATGCCTATTGGCATGATTTACAATGGGCGCAACATTATGCACGGTTTAACCGTGATATTATGTTGGCACGGTTTAAGCGCATTATTGAGAAATATCTCGCAGGTGGGAAACCGACTAAACCTCTTTTAGTGGTGAATTGTCATCATAATTATGCGGAAAAAGAGGTGCATTTTGGCGAGGAAGTTTATGTGACTCGTAAAGGTGCTGTGAGAGCACGCGAAGAAGATTATGGCATTATTCCGGGTTCAATGGGGGCTAAATCTTTTATTGTTAAAGGCAAAGGTAATGCGAAAAGTTATTGCAGTTGTGCTCATGGTGCTGGCCGTTTAATGTCTCGAACTATGGCTAAAAATACTTTTAGTCTTGATGATTTACTTCTCCAAACTCAGGGGGTTGAATGTCGTAAAGATACGGGTATTATTGATGAAATTCCGGGCGCGTATAAACCGATTGATGAGGTGATGAATCAACAATCGGATTTAGTGGAAGTTGTTACTACTTTGAAACAGGTTATCTGTGTTAAGGGGTGATTTAATTTGTTGTCTATTTAATTGATGGGTTATGAGAGTGAAACACAAAGACACAAAGACACAAAGAAAGACAAAGGGAGCATTTCAAAGAAGCAAAAAAAAACTCTAGTGGGAGCGTCTCGCTCCCTAGCCCGATTCGCTCCCTAGCCCGATTCGCTCCCTAGCCCGATTCGCTCCCTAGCCCGATTCGCTCCCTAGCCCGATTCGCTCCCTAGCCCGATCCCGCCGGGAGCGAGACGCTCCCACTACCAATTTACAACTAGGAAATGCTCCCAAGACAAATCTGTGTTTATCTGCGTTTAGGAGCGGTTAAAAAAAGAGGGGGCGGGTTTTCATCATTTTTCCCCTAGGTATTGAAGCTGTGGACTCCCCCGCCCCTACCTGTGCTAACCGTCTTCGGGGGTGCTGTAACTTAGGCAAGAAACCTTCTCACTTCAATACCTTCGCCAAACCTAAAAAACGATTTTTATGGTTGTTGGGTTTCGTGCCTCAACCCAACCTACGAAGAAATATTGTTACTTGACACGCTCTGGGGCTTGTGCTAAACTATCTGCAATACTTTGAAGATACATAGATACTCAAATGCCCTTTCAAGCAAGCTACTTCAAGGCAGACTTTTTTAAGGTGCTTTCCAACCCGACACGGATTTTAATACTCGATACCTTGCGCTTGGGGGAGCAGAGTGTCAATGACATCGCGCAGTGGCTTGAGATGGATGCGTCGTCAGTGTCTCAGCAGTTGGCGGTGTTGCGGAGTCGTAATCTGGTAAAAACTCGCAAGCAAGGCAATCAAGTTTTTTACTCGGTGCGAGATCCGTCCATTTTTAAAGTGCTCGACGCGGCTTTAGAGGTTTTTAATAACCATCTGGTTGATGTGCGGACAACCTTGGAAAAGCTGCAATAAGTCTGTAAGCCTTGGTAATTGGGCAATAAGAGGCTCAGAATTGATAAAAAAAATGACAGTAGCAGAAAATATGGAAACACCTTCACGATATAACCTGCGTGGCGATGTCACTGGGGGATTAACGGCCGCGGTTGTGGCTTTACCCTTAGCATTAGCCTTCGCGGTTGCCAGTGGAGTTGATCCCAAAGCGGGACTTTATACCGCGATCGTCGCGGGAATTGTCGCCGCGATCGCGGGGGGTTCCCCGGTACAGATTACGGGGCCCACAGGCGCGATGGCCGTTATCTTGGTAGGAATTGTCGCGAAATACGGTATCGAAAAGGTTTGGCTTGCCGGGGTGATCGCGGGAATCATTCAAATTGCCCTAGGAATTGCCAAACTCGGACAACTGGTAAAATTTATCCCCTATCCCGTCACGGCAGGCTTTACCAATGGCATTGCCGTGATTATTTTTTGCGGCCAACTTAATAATTTCTTTGGTTTGCAACTGCCACGAAGTGATCATTTTCTCCCCGCACTGTGGCAAACTTTAACTCAATTAGAAGGTGTTAACTGGGCTGCTGTAGGCATCGCGACGATCGTCATTGTCACCAAACTGGTTTGGCCTCGAATTACAACAGTGATTCCGGGTTCCCTGGTGGGGTTGATACTTGCCAGCGCGATCGCGTATTATTTTGATCTAGATGTGCCCAAAATTGGCGCGATTCCCCAATCCTTACCTATTTTCCAAACCATTCCCCACTGGGATGATTTTGGTTTGATTCGAGAATTGATTAATCCAGCTTTAGCACTCGCGGCATTAGGTAGTATTGAATCGCTGTTATCCGCGGTGGTTGCAGATGGTATGACGGTTAGTGAAAAACATAATAGCAATCGGGAACTGATCGGCCAAGGGTTGGCGAATATTGTTGCACCGTTTTTTGGAGGCATTCCCGCGACGGGCGCGATCGCGCGTACCGCGGTTAATGTCCGTTCCGGCGGCAAAACCAGACTCTCAGGAGTTATTCATGGTGTCGCGTTAGCAATAATTGTCTTAGCTTTAGCTCCCCTGGCCGCACAAATTCCCCTCGCGGCACTCGCGGGTATTTTAATGGTAGTAAGCGCGAGGATGATTGAGTGGGACGCGATCGGCTTATTGGTAAGAGCCACCTACGCGGACTTTTCTGTAATGATTCTCACTTGGTTTGTCACCATCTGTTTTGACTTAGTTTTAGCAGTAGAAATTGGATTAATAGCCGCGGGTGCTTTGTTCATCAAACGGATGAGTGATTTAAACCTCGCCAAAGTTCCAGAAAATGAAGTTTTTCCTCCGGGTATTCCTCTGGAATTAGCGAAAGAAATCGCGGTTTATCGCGTAGATGGTCCTGTATTTTTTGGGGCCGCAGAACGCTTTGTTACATTCCTACGGGATGAGCCGGAAGTGAAATATCTTATTTTACGGATGCGGTTTGTGCCGAATATGGACATCACAGGATTAGTCGCATTAGAAGATATTTACTATGACTTAAAACGTCACAATTGTCGATTGCTTCTTACGGGGTTACAAACTGAAGTGAAAGAGCTTCTAATCCGTACTAAATTTCTGGAAAAAATCGGCGCAGAAAATTGTTTTGATACTACCGATGCTGCCATTTTATCTATCACTCCCAATTTGTCAGACTTTACTAAAAATAAAGCCAAGGATACTGTCAAAATCTCTTGATTTATAGCAGAATGATGTAGGGGCAATCCCCCCGTGGTTGCCCCTACCCAACCCCCCCCCGTGGTTGCCCCCACCAAACCGCTCCCCGTGGTTGCCCCTACCCAACCGCCCCCCGTGGTTGCCCCTACCCAACCGCCCCCCGTGGTTGCCCCACCAAATCGCGTTTCTCGTGGTTGCCCCCACCAAAGCGTTTCTCGTTTCCCCAAAATGATAGGATAAATAACAGATGAAGAACATTCTAATAATTGATGATGATGACATTTTTCGGTATTCCGTCTGCCAATTTCTCAGACGTAATAACTTTCATGTCATTACCGCGGAAAATGCCCTCATGGGGTTAGACTTAGCGAAGGAACAATACCCAGATTTAATTATTTGCAATCTCGATATGCCCTCTCTAAAACGGGATGACATCTTAAAAAAATTACGCGAATATCCAGAAACAGCCCTAGTTCCTTTGATTTTATTAACAGGAGATAATACCATCTCCAGTCGCCGACTATCTCAGAATTTAGGAGGTAATATTTCCCTATTGAAAAAAACTTTGAGATTGAGTGAAATTCTCCATGCTATTCTAATTAAAATAGTTGAGGAACCGATCCCCAAAACAATTGGTGATTGAAAAAACATCCCCAAAAGTCTCCCGTTTCAACAATTCCCTAAATAGAGTCAGATTAAATGAATCAAACTATCAAGAAAAATCAGCTCGAACGTGGTCTTTTTTGTCAATGTTGCTTGGGGAGTCGCCGTCATTTTCTCAAGTCTTTACTTTCCGGAACAGTCGCGTTAAGTGTGCTGCAATTAACAGCACCCGCCAGAGCAGAAAGCCATCAAGCAAAAGCATTAGTTCTCAGTTGTATAGATTTTCGTTTTTTGACAGTAGAGCGGAAGTTTTTAGGGTTAAAAAACTTGCGTAATCAGTATGATTTGACAGCTTTAGCAGGTGCTTCTCTTGCTTTAGCCGGATTTCCTCACCCTTCTGATGCAGAAGCCTTTTGGGATCAGTTAGATATATCGGTTCGACTTCATCAGATCAAAAAAGTGCTGATTATTGATCATCAAGATTGTGGTGCCTACGCGACTATGATTGATCCCGATTTAAGTAAAGATCTCACACGAGAGTTAGAAATTCATACAGATTATTTGTCTCGTGCTTATCAATCAATTCGTAACCGTTATCCAGATTTAGAAGTAGAGCTTTATTTTGCTACCCTTAATCAGGCAGAATTTTCACCTATTTTGCCCTTAGTTGAAAAAGCTAATATCAGTTAACTTAGGCTGAAGATTATCAGAGAAAAAAGATAGTATTATCCTCTTCATATCATAAATAACAAGATGGCCTTGGTGAAGTATTTATTACGGAAATCACATCGTTGAAAATTAGATAGATTCTGTGATAATCAATCAATAGAGCAATATTTCATGGGGGTAAAAATTGCGTTCAAAACTGTTCGAGATGCACCTTTTTCTCTAATTTTATTATGAACCTAGTTTTAATCATGTTATTACAGGAGCGATCACATCTCTCCCATTATTACGTTTTATAAAGAAATGATGAGTATTCCCAAATACCGATGACGACACAACATGATAGAATGGAAATTAGATGAAATTTTGCAAGAGTTTTTTAGGGATAGCAAATGAACCGGACAACGGTACAAGAATTAAAAATCAGTTTAGATCAAGCTAGTTTACTACATCGGATTACCGATCGCATCCGTCAATCGCTAGAATTACAAGACATTCTCAAAGCAACGGTAGGAGAAGTACGTAGTTTTTTGGGAACGGATCGGGTAATGATTTATCAGTTTAATCCAGACAGTAGTGGAAAAGTCATTGCAGAGTCTATAGACGCGGGACGTTTACCATCATTATTAGGGTTAAATTTTCCCGCGGATGATATTCCCCTTTCCACACGAGAGTTATTTGTGAAAGCGCAACTTCGTTCGATAGTTGATGTTGACTCTCGGCAAATTGCCCAAAGTGGTTTAGAGAAAACAGAAATAGGAAATAATTTATTTGAGGATATTCGTTTTCGTCCGGTAGATCCCTGTCATGCCGAATATTTAACCGCGATGGGTGTAAAATCTTCCGTTGTCTTACCCATTATTCATCTCGGCAAACTTTGGGGTTTATTAGTTTCTCATCATGCCGAGTCACGGGTAATTCCAGAAGACAAACTCCAGGGTTTACAAATGGTTGTGGATCAATTATCCGTCGCGATCGCGCAATCTATTCTCCTGCTCCAAGCCTGGGAAAAAGCCAAAAGGGAAGAAACTATTAATCAAATAGCAAGTCTCCTTGATTCATTATCGACTATTGAATTAGAAGTCGCGTTAGAAAAAGCCGTTGTCGGGTTGCAAGGTTGCGGTGGAAGATTATATATTCGGGGAATTGAGGAAAGAGAAAACGAACCCAAGATTTATACCTACGGAAAACAACCAATATTTGCGGAAAACTATCGCTATAAACAACTAGAAGAGTATAGTATTTGGCAAGAGCATTTTCAATCAAATAACCAGCCATTTTGGGCAATATCTGATATTTATGAAATCCCGAATTTACGAACCTTACAACCAGTATTCAAACTAACTACAATTAGGGGCTTTTTAATGATACCCCTTCAAAATCGCCAGCAAGTATTGGGTTATTTAAGCATTTTCCGTGATGCTATTGATACAGAAAAATTATGGGCGGGTCAAATTGATCCCGATCAACGTCAACAACAACCCCGTTTATCCTTTGAAGTTTGGAGGGAGTCAAAATTAGGACAAGTCCATCAATGGACAGCCGATGAAATTTCTCTGGCAAAAACAGTAGGAAATCATTTTTCTACGGCAATTCAACAATATGAAATGCACCAAAAATTGCAAGGTTTAAACACAACGTTAGAACAACAAGTCGAAGAAAGGACGGGTAAATTACAGGAACAAGCCGAACAACAGCGCATTTTATTTAATGTAGTTGCTAAAATTCGAGAATCTCTCGATTTAAAAACAATTTTTAGTAGAACAGCCCAAGAAGTCCGGCGAGCACTCAAAGCCAATAGAGTCGCAATTTTTCGATTTATTCACACTTCTAATTATAACGAAGGTGAAGTGATCTCCGAAGATGTAGAAACTGAATACCCTTCAATTCTCGGAATAACTGTCTCCGATCACTGTTTTGCCGAAAAATATGTCACCCAATATTGTCAGGGTAGAGTTCATGCTATTTCTGATATAGAAAACGCGGGTTTACAGGATTGTCACCTGGTATTATTAAAACCCTTCCAAATCAAAGCACATTTAGTCGTGCCTCTCATGCAAGGGGAGGAACTTTGGGGATTACTCTGTGTGCATCAATGTTCAGAAAATCGGCAATGGCAGGACTCAGAAATTAACTTTATCCGGCAAATTTGTACCCAGTTAGGAGTCGCGATACAACAGGCAGAGTTATTAGAAAAAACCCAGAAACAGGCCGATAAACTAAAAAGAGTAAGCGAACAACAAAAGACTTTATTTGAAGTGGTCACAAAATTTCGACAATCCTTAAATGTTGAGACCATTTTTCGGACAACCACTGAAGAAGTATGTCAATTATTGAAAGCCGATCGCGTTTCGGTATATCGCTTTAGTGAGGACTGGGGGGGAGAATTTGTCAGTGATTACGAAGCGGCAAATCCTGATTGGGCGAAAGTGATTACATTAGGAGTAAAAACCGTTTGGGATGATACTTATTTACAAGAAACTGAAGGGGGACGTTACCGTAATAATGAAACCTTTGCCGTGGATGATATTTATCAAGCGGGTTTTGCCCAATGTCACATTGATATTTTAGAGCAATTTCAGATTAAATCTCAAGTAATTGCTCCGATTTTTGTCGGTTCTCATCTTTGGGGATTATTGGCTGCGTATCAACATTCAGGAGTCCGTCATTGGGAAGAGTCAGAAATTCGATTTATGACGCAAATTGGAGTTCAATTAGGTGTCGCGTTCCAACAAGCGGAATTACTGAATCAAACCCAAAAACAAGCCCAACAATTAGCCGAAGCTTTTGATAATTTAAAAAGAACGCAAAGTCAACTAATTCAAACAGAAAAAATGTCTGGTTTAGGTCAAATGGTTGCGGGAATTGCCCATGAAATTAATAATCCGGTTAATTTTATTTATGGCAATCTTTCTCATGTTAAGGAATACTCAAAAAGCTTATTGAATTTATTAGAATTGTATCAAAAACATTACCCAGAATCCCATCCCGAAATTGTGGATGAAGCTGAGGAAATTGAGTTAGATTTTATCGCGGATGATTTGCCTAAAATTTTATCCTCGATCACACTAGGTGCTAATCGCATTCGTGAAATTGTGTTATCTTTACGAAATTTCTCCCGCTTAGATGAAGCGGAAATGAAACCTGTTGATATTCATGAAGGGTTAGATAATACTTTATTTATTTTGCATCATCGCGTAAAAGGAAAGGGCGATTTTCCTGCTATTCAGGTTATTAAAGCCTATGGTAATTTACCAAAAGTCGAGTGTTATGCCGGACAATTGAATCAGGTATTTATGAATGTTTTAAGTAATAGTATTGATGCTTTAGAAATGGCAGAAAATCAGGAAAAACTTACCAAAACGAATAGTCAAACAACTATTAAAATTAACACAGAAATCATAGAAAATAATTGGGTAAGAATCACCATTAGTGATAATGGTTTAGGAATGCCAGAAACGGTAATAAAACGTATTTTTGATCCTTTTTATACAACTAAACCTGTCGGCAAAGGAACGGGTTTAGGTTTATCGATTAGTTATCAAATTGTCGTTGAAAAACATGGGGGAAGTTTCCGTTGTACTTCTCAACCCGGAGAAGGAACCCAATTTTTTATTGAAATTCCCATTCATCAGCCTGATAATAATGGTTAATAAGGTATTAGGTGTTAGGTATTGGGGATTAGGGATTAGGGATTAGGGATTAGGGATTAGGGATTAGGGATTGAGAAAGATTCCTTCTTCCCTCTTCCTTCTTCCTTCTTCCTTCTTCCTTCTTCCCTCTTCCTTCTTCCCTCTTCCTTCTTCCTTCTTCCTTCTTCCTTCTTCCCTCTTCCTTCTTCCCTCTTCCTTCTTCCTTCTTCCTTCTTCCTTCTTCCTTCTTCCTTCTTCCTTCTTCCCTCTTCCTTCTTCCCTCTTCCTTCTTCCTTCTTCCCTCTTCCTTCTTCCCTCTTCCTTCTTCCTTCTTCCCTCTTCCTTCTTCCTTCTTCCTTCTTCCCTCTTCCTTCTTCCCTCTTCCCTCTTCCTTAATTGTTATTACCAACCAGTGCGGAACATAGTTGATAATTCATTAGCGCGATCGGATGATTCTAAGGCCATTTCTTCACTAATACGACCTTGTTTATAAAGTGCATATAATGATTGATTAATGGTACACATTCCTTCGTAAGAGTCTTTTCTGATCATTTCTTCCAATTCCTCAACATCATTACGTTTGATATACTCTTGCATGGTGTTTGTATTAATGAGGATTTCGTGAAACGCGGCGCGTTTATCATCAATAGTACGAATTAATCCTTGAGAAATAACAGCCGCGAGAGATTCCGCGATCTGTGATCGCATGGGTTCTTGTTCTTGGGGTTCGTAAAGATTAAGGATTCTTTCAATAGTTTTGACAGCACTGTTGGTGTGTAAAGTTCCAAAGACTAAATGCCCTGTTTGGGCAGCTTTAATCGCGATATTTATCGTTTCGCGATCGCGCATTTCCCCAATTAAAATAATATCAGGATCTTCGCGTAACGCGGCTTTTAAACCATTCTCAAATTGCTGAGTATGAATCCCGACTTCCCGTTGACTAATTAAGGATTTAAGATCCTTATGGATAAATTCGATGGGGTCTTCAATTGTGATAATATGTTTGGGCAGATTGTGATTAATGTGATTAATCATAGCCGCGAGGGTGGTTGATTTCCCTGAACCCGTTGGGCCGGTGACTAAAACTAAGCCTTTTTGATACTTACAAATCTTTTCCAACACTTCGGGTAATCTTAACTCCGCTAAGGTGGGGATTCGCATCGGAATGAGACGCAAAACCATCGCCATTCCTGTCATAGTAGTAAATAAATTAAAGCGCACACGAGCAAAATCATACTGGGCTGCACCATCCAAGTCTAAGCGATTTTTAAATTCTTGAATATCCTCTTCTGGGATTAATTCGCGTAACCAATTTAAAAATGTTGTGTTATCAACTTCGGGATATTTCGTAATTTCTATCTGACCTTTGTGGCGAAAACGGGGTGCTTTTCCTACGGCTAAATGAACATCTGAATAATTACTTTCATAGGCTTCTCTCACTAATTTTTCTAAGGAAAGAGAGTTGGTTTTTGCTGGGTTCAAAGGGGGTGGGGGTGGGGGGGAATTATCTTCCACCAAAATCGGGATTTTTACACTGTCTTTTTCTAACGCGATCGCCAGATAATGATTCCCCGGTTTATTGAAGGCTAAATCAATATGCCAACTGCCGTTAGCATGAACAACGGGGCCGACCATTTTCAAAGTATCATCAATGGCTAACGCGAGATGTTTTCCCGCCATCGTCGTATCCGCAACTCCCATGATCACTAACTTTTGTTGCTGTTTTACGGGGGTATTTGGTGCCTGGGTAATTTTCAACATGGCTGTTATGTTTTTGAGAAATTGACTATGGGGAAATAATTAAGGGGTCTCATAAAAAACTATTCAGGCGCAAACATCGGGGTTAGGTAATTAAACTTAGAGGCTTTAAAGCCTTTAATCATCATTTTAGCTAAGGAATTTGAGTTTGTCAGGAAAATCACAAAAATTCTAATTTCAGTTGTTTTTTGTAAATATTTGTAAAAAAATAAAAAATACGATCGCGTTGTCTGCACCCAGAAAAAACGCGATCGTAAATATTCTTAATTTATGGTATAATCAAACCGTGACAATACAGCGAGCCGTTGACGGCGAGAAATTGGGATGATCTAATTCACCAACATACACTCCCAAACCGATCGCGGTTTGTAATAAAAACCCATTAGGATCAACAGGCATGGGACTATGGGTAAAAACATCAGCTAAGGAAACTTCACTAACACTCCCGTTTTGCCAAGTCACCATTAAACCATATTTTTCTGCCGCGATTAAATCAACTGCGGCTTTACCAAAAGAAGTCGCGACGATACGATCTAACGCGCTGGGCATTCCTCCCCTTTGAACATGACCTAATACTGTTACCCGTGTTTCGGCTTTACTACATTTAGCAATTTGATCGGCGATATACTCACCTATTCCCCGTAAACGAACCTCCCCAAACGCGTCCGTATAAGAACGAGCTTCTCCTTGTAATGTTTTTGCCCCTTCTGCTACTACCACCAAGGCAAATTTGCGTCCCCATTGCTCGCGTAAATCCAGAATTTTCTGACAAATTCCATCTAAAGAGTAAGGTATTTCTGGGATTAAAATAACATCGGCTCCCCCCGCGATTCCCGCGTGTAGTGCTAAATGTCCCACATCTCTACCCATCACTTCTACAACCATCACGCGATCGTGACTCGCCGCGGTAAAGGTAAGACGATTCATCGCGTCGGTAATCGTATTCACCGCGGTATCAAAACCGACGGCTCGCTCCGTAAACGCGACATCATTATCAATAGTTTTGGGAACACCAACCATTTTCCAATTGCCCTTTTGGGCTAATTGTTGAAGAATTGCCAAACTGCCCTCACCACCGATGGCTATTAGTGCATCAAACCCCATCAAATGATAATTCGTAATGATTTCATCAGCTTCGTCGAGGGTTTGACCTTTATTAATTGAACCCAAAATAGTACCACCCATATTTAATAAAGGGTCAATACCATGTAAATCCATGCCATGTGCATTTAAGGGAAAACATTTTCTTTCTAATAATCCCTGTGTGGCATAGGGAATCCCCAACACCTCCCAATTATAACTTTGTGTGGCATGAATGACTACGGCACGAATCACAGCATTAAGACCCGGACAGTCACCACCACTTGTTAAAATTCCTATTCTTTTGCGTTTGCTCATAAGTTTCCTAACGTTGTTTACAATTTGTTTAGGATCATATCTCTTAGGGGAGCTTTATTTTTTCTGAGTCTAACATAACTTCTCCAAAAATCATCACTAAGAATATTACCTTTTATCAATTTTTTTCATAAACTCTCAGAAAAAGAGCGCGATCCTTTCCGGAGAGTCCCTTATTGGTAATATAAGACTTTTAATGGTTCTGCACTCGGATCGCCTCTTAATTTTAAATTTTCCTTAAGAAATTCCCAAGTCTCCCAAAATGTTGTATGTTATTAAGTTTGTCGAAACGTTAAAAGATGAAGTAAAATATAAAACTGTCAAAATTGATTGACTTTTTCAGGAAAAGAGAATAAAGAAAAATTAAGATTAAGACAGTAAAGGGGGCAAGGATAGCAATGATCTTCAAAAAATCATGAAATCAGAGCGACACTTATTAAAAAATCAAAAAGAAACATTCCCAGAGTCGAAAAATCATGTTACCCTCTAAGCGAATACTCGTGAGAGAGCGAGTAACAAAGAAAACCATAGGAGATTTAAGCATGGCTGCTTTAAAAGTAGGCATTAATGGGTTTGGGCGCATTGGGCGTTTAGTTCTCCGTGCGGGTTTGAAAAACCCTGATGTCGAATTTGTGGGAATTAATGACTTAGTACCCCCGGATAACCTCGCGTATCTCTTCAAATACGACTCAACTCACGGGGTTTATCCGGGGACAGTGGAAGCAAAAGAAGACGGTATTCTCATTGATGGTCATTTTATCCCCTGTCTATCAGTCAGAAACCCCACGGAATTACCTTGGGGCAAATTAGGGGCTGACTATGTGGTAGAATCCACGGGATTATTTACCGATTTTGATGGTGCTCGCAAACATATTGAAGGGGGAGCGAAGCGGGTTGTGATTTCCGCGCCCACCAAAACCCCTGATACAGTTCCGACTTTCCTGGTTGGGGTAAACCATCATACCTTTGATCCTAGTAAGGATATCGTTGTCTCGAATGCCAGTTGTACGACAAACTGTCTCGCACCCGTCGCGAAAGTTATTGATGATAACTTTGGCTTAGAAGAGGGGTTAATGACAACAGTTCACGCGATGACGGCAACACAACCGACAGTCGATGGCCCAAGTAAGAAAGACTGGCGGGGAGGACGCGGTGCCACCCAAAATATTATTCCCGCGTCAACGGGAGCCGCGAAAGCTGTTACTTTGGTGTTACCTCAATTAAAAGGTAAATTAACGGGAATGGCTTTCCGAGTGCCCACTCCTGATGTCTCGGTTGTGGATTTAACTTTCCGTACTAGCAAGGCGACAAGTTATAAAGAAATTTGTGCCGCGATGAAGGCCGCGTCGGAAGGTGCATTAAAGGGAGTTTTAGGTTATACGGAAGAAGAAGTTGTGTCTTCTGATTTTACCGGTGATGCCCATTCTAGTATTTTTGACGCGGGTGCGGGAATTGAGTTAAATTCTAATTTCTTCAAGATTGTTTCTTGGTATGACAATGAGTGGGGTTATTCTTGTCGTGTTGTCGATCTGATGGTGTCGATGGCGAAAAAAGAAGGGATTCTGTAATTAAAATAGGGGCGGGTTTTCTGGAAGTATCGATTTTCTTGCAGTTTTTGGGGAACCTGCCCCTACTTTAATTCCCTTAATTTAAGCGGAAATGATATCTGCGTTTATCTGCGTTTATCTGCGGTTTATTAAAAATTTTTATTCTTAAATAAAAGCCCTACCTACAATATCTGATAGGTTGGGTTTTTCCTAATATTTAATAGTGCAGTCATAGCTAAGATTCTATCTTGTGAAACCGCTGATAAACGCAGATAAACACAGATGAAAGAGGGAAGGAAAACAGACGCGATTCTGCCAAGGGCAGATGCTTCGCGATCGCGTGCTGGAATTATTAGCCAAATACGCGATCGTCATTCCTATCAAACAATAGCATCAAGCCATCAATTAGTAGAATTTTCTTGGGCGGCTTTTCGCACATCTTCTACCTTCAAACCTAATGTCTCTGCTATTTGTTCCACAGTAGCACCCAATTTAAACATCAAAGGTACAGTTTCTAACTTACCTTCACGTTTTCCTTCCTCCAAAGCTTCTTGATAAACCCGTGTTTGTCGCAAATCACCTAAACCTAACATAGCTTCTATCTCCTCTCGACTTTTCTTGGTAAACTTATACACAATAATCGTCTCTATTAACTCTATCATATCTCTCTGTTGTGTGGCATCCGTCATCTCCTCGGTGACTTGCCCAATCAACGCCTTCGCCTTTGTTACAGCCCTCTCCTCTGATTCTACTACTAATTTTATCGTTTCGATCCCAATAGAGGGCTCTGTGACATCAAACTCATCTAAATAAATGCGACGCACTCGCGGAAGATTCAGTAATTCCTGATAGCGCCCAGTCTCCCTTGATTCCACACTTCTCGTCGGATAAATCACCACTCCTCGCCAATCATTTTTCAGTTGGGTTTGATCGAGGTATAGAAAAATTTCCGAAAAGAATCGAGAGTAAAAATTGGGATCTACTTGAAACTGGACTTCGACAAAATAAATGGGTTCATCGACTTCTGGTTTAGGTAAAAAAACTCCATCTAGGCGAAAAGAGAGTTGTTTGACTTCTACGGCGGAAAATTGATAAACCTTGGCTAATTCCGGGGATTGGTTAATCAATTCAAAAAAGATACCCGGAAAACATAGAAATATTCGATAAAAGATGGGATCTGTTTTCACGCAATTTCTGGAATCATTAGAATTTTTCGGAACATTTTACCACAGTTTTGAGAAAAGGGGGAGTCGATACGGTTTGATGGGAAATTAAGACGCGATCGCGCTTCTCAATTCCGAGTTAACGAGTGGTAAAAAGAAACACGATCGCTCTTTATGGGAAATGAAGCCGTATCGGCATTCTCTTGAGAAACGAGATCGGCCTTCCCAGGAGAAGCCGTATCGGCATTCCCAGGAGAAGCCGTATCGACATTCTCTTGAGAAACCGTATCGGCCTTTCCTTGAGAATCGCGATCAGCATTCCCTTAAGAATCGCGATCAGCCTTTCCTTGAGAATCGCGATCGGCATTCTCTTGAGAAACTGATCGCGTTTTCTAAGGTAATTTAGAGACGCGATCGCTCATCATACAATAATCCCACAGTTATTTGGTATTTTTTTTAGTAAAAAGGCATAAAACATGGCATAATTAATATGTTTTATATCCGCTCAATTTATGACCGGAATTAACCACGAACTAAGCCTCGACACAAAACACGTTGCTAAACATCTACCCAACACTCCTCAAATGCAAAAACTACTCCAACAAGAAGGTAACGTTCATGTCTTTAACGATCGAGCTACAATGGAAAGCGTCGCTCAAGCTATTATTGCTAATGGAGAGTTTATCGGCGTAATTCGTGGTCACGAGCGTTATGGTCTCTATTTCCCCGACCCCATTGGCTACAGACTTGACAACAATAATAGTAGAATACCACTCTACTACGGAGAAATTAAAATATAAAATAAAAGGAGATAAATATCATGTCATCCCCAGAACTAAACCTAGCCGATAACTGGGACTTCACAGAATTATGGATAGATCCGACAGCATCACCACCTTACGTCCTAATTTTGTTGGGTGATAATGCAGGCAATAGCTGTGTTTACGATCCTGCACAAAATTATCAGGTTGTATTTGCGAGTTCAAGTTATGAAGAAGCTAAACTCTGGCTCTTAGAAGATGAATACGAACGTATAGAACGTCGTTTACAATTGGAAGCAGCATAACCTCCAGTTTTTTACTAAATTGGGATAGCGATCTCCCTTGGTCAACTATTCAATCAAAAAGAGCGATCGCCCTTTATTTGATTTGAAATGACTTCACACCTGTTATGGGATAATTAAACATGGCGATCGCGTTTTTTCTGGGCAATTCAGAAACGCGATACGGTTTGATGGGGAATTAAGGAGCGATCGCGTTTTCTCTGGGCAATTCAGAAACGCGATCGCTCTTTAACTTCCCACCTAAAGAAAAGAGTAAATATTTATTCATTCTCATCAACATCATCAAAGATAGCTTCGATGTCCCGTGCCCCATGAATCACGCGCAAAATTTCCACCCCTGAGTCTATGAGACGGTAGAAAATCAGATATTTTCTAAAACCTTTAATGGCTTGTTGCCGCACATCTATTAAATTAGGATGAGAAAATTGACATAGTTTGCCAAGTTTTGGCATTTCACCCAATTGCTTAAAGGTTTCTTCAGCCGCGATCAGAAAGCGATCTGAAGCATCCATGTTACCTTCTGCAATGTAAGTGGCTAATTCAATTAAGTCACGGATAACTTGTGGACGTTTTTGGATCGAGGTCATGTTTCTCCCTGTAACCTCTGATGCTGCGAAACACGCGATCGCACAGTTTGACGAATCTCCATCCAATCTGCCTCCGTCATCGCCGTAGCATTTCCTGATTCCAAACCCTCTAACAACATCCTTTGCAAACGTTCTGAAGCTTGGCGTTTTTGGTCTTGGCGAATTAACTCACGAAAATACTCGCTAACTGTACTATAGCCTCCTTGGGCTACCTGTTCTTCTATATAAGTTCGCATTGAGTCAGGTAGAGAAATATTCATACTTGTCACGGGTATTACTTACCTCCTTTGACTGGTTATTTTTATTATGGCAGATTTTGCCATTTTTTGTCAAGTATCTCACAACCAGTCATTTTTTAAGAGAATGGGTAAACCCGATCGCGTTTAATTTGAACAGAATCGAGATCAGGTTTCACCCATCTGTGTTTAGGAGCGTTTAGGAGCGGTTAAATTAATTTATCTAAACCCAGCCAAAGTCAAGAAACCGGGTTTCTAGCCGTTGTAAGAAACCCGGTTTCAGCGTTTTCTACATAAATCCTAAATCAATTAAAAATTGCCATAAGTATCAATAGCAACCTTTAACCGTTCCATCACCGTATCAACAGCAATAGAACCCAATTCCCCAGAAGCACGAGTACGAATACTTAAACTATTCGACTCCACTTCCTTGGAGCCCACAATTCCCATCACAGGAATTTTCGCCTTTTCCCCATTGCGAATCAGTTTCCCTAAACGCTCATTACTGGTATCAGCCACCGCACGAATACCCAATAATTGCATCTTCGCCGCCACCTCTTTCGCCCAAGGTAAAAACTCACCATTAACAGGTAATAAACGCACTTGTTCCGGTGCTAACCATAAAGGAAAATCCCCCGCGTACTCCTCAATTAAAATCCCAATTAATCGCTCTAAAGAACCAAAAGGGGCTCGGTGAATCATAACCGGACGTTTGCGAATACCATCCTCGGCAACATATTCTAAATCAAACCGTTCAGGTAAATTATAATCTACCTGAACCGTTCCTAATTGCCATTCCCGATCTAAGGCATCTTGGAAAATAAAGTCTAATTTCGGCCCATAAAACGCGGCTTCCCCAAGGCCTTCAAAATAATCCATTCCTAAAGTTTCAACGGCACTACGAATCGCCCCTTGTGCCTTTTCCCAAGCTTCATCGGAACCAATATATTTATCAGAAGCCGGATCGCGGAAACTTAACCGAGCTTTAAAATTCTTCAGTTGTAAACTCTTGAACACAGTTAAAATTAAATCAACTACGCTCAAAAATTCCGCCTCTAATTGTTCCGGCATCACGAACAAATGGGAATCATCAACGGTAAAGCCACGCACCCGTGTTAAACCGCCTAATTCCCCAGATTGTTCATAACGATAAACCGTGCCAAATTCAGCTAAACGCATCGGTAATTCACGATAAGAACGTAATTCGCTCTTATAAATTTGGATGTGAAAAGGACAATTCATCGGTTTTAAGACAAAGCCGATTTCTTTCTCTTCTGACTCCTGATCGTCCGCCATCATGGGGAACATATCTTCTTTATATTTTTGCCAGTGGCCAGAAGTTTTGAATAAATCGACTCGCGCAATATGAGGGGTTACTACGGGTAAATATCCTCGTTTCACTTGTTCCTGTTTTAAGAAATCCTCTAATATGGATCTCAAAATTGTGCCCTTAGGTGTCCATAAAGGTAAACCTGGTCCGACGGGATCAGCAAAAATAAATAATCCTAATTCTTTACCTAATTTACGGTGATCGCGGCGTAGTGCTTCTTCTTTACGGCGTTTATATTCTGTTAATTGTTCTGGGGTTTCCCAAGCCGTGCCATAAATACGTTGTAATTGTGCTTTGGTTTCATCCCCTCGCCAATAGGCTCCCGCGACACTTTCTAATTCAATGGCATCAGGGTTTAATTCGGCTGTGGTTTCCACGTGGGGACCGGCACATAAATCCCACCATTCTTCACCGAGATGATAAAGGGTAATGGGTTCTGTTAATCCAGCTAAAATTTCCAGTTTGTAGGGTTCATTAATCCCTTTAATGCGATTTTCTGCTTCTTCGCGTGAGACTTCTTCTCGAATTACAGGTAATTTGCGCTTAATGATTTTTACCATCTCTTTTTTGATGGATTTTAAATCTTTTTCGGTGAAGGCTTCTGGAGTGTCAAAATCATAATAAAATCCATTTTCAATCCAGGGGCCGATCGTCACCTGTGCTTTGGGAAAGAGTTTTTGAACGGCCATCGCCATAACATGGGATGTTGTGTGGCGAATCTTTTTGAGGGTTTCGGATTCGCTGGTGCGCGGAAGATGGATTTTTTGAGGTTGTTCGACGGAAGTGTTAGACTGTGACATCTGCTCTTGAACTATTGTTAATTTTCTCTATTTTAGGGGTGATTGGCGATTGGGGACTGGGGATTAGGAATTTGGGATTGGTGATTAGGCATTGGTGATTAGGCATTGGTGATTAGGCATTGGTAAAAAATTAGGAACGGATTTTTAACGGATGTCACGGAGTTATTTTTTTCTCCCCATCCCTCCATCTCCCTATGCTCCCATTACCCAATCCCCAATCGCTAATCCAGAGTACCCAGTCCCCAGTCCCTAATCCCCAGTCCCCAATCCCCTATCCCCACCTTGCCCGACTTGCCAACCAATGTTAAGAAATGTTAAGGTTGTCTAAGATAAGAATAAAAAAATAAGCTAGTGTAGATTCATGTTGGAACCAAAATTGCCGGAACCGGATTTGCTCAAAGCGGTGCTAGAGCCATTACTGGAAGATTTCCTGTATTGGTTTGATCGATCGCGTCATTTTCTGGAAACTGAGACAGTATCATTTTTAAGTGAAGAAGAGCACGCGGCTCTCTTAAAAAGGGTAAAGCAATGTCACGAAGAGGTGAAAACCACAAAAACCCTATTCCAGGCGACGGGGGGACAAGTTGGGGTAGAAATGGCAGTATTAATGCCTTGGCATCGACTACTCACCCAATGTTGGCACGTGGCTTTTCGCTTTCGCAAGGAGCAGTGTAGTCCCTTACCAGATAATAATGAACAAGGATAAGAAAAGGCCAAAGCCAGTCTCTATTTCCCATAACCTAGCTTTGGCGCGAAAACAAAAAAATTGTGGTTAATCAAAAATACTAACTTGCTGTGGGGCTCTGTGGCCCGGAGGAGACGATTATGTTACACCTGCTTTACGTTTTAGCTTTTACCATCCTTGCCGTTTTGGCCGTGGGTAATCTGCTGCGCAGTTTATTCACTGTAGGAATCGACACCCAAAGATCCCGAGGATGGTCCAAACCCTCACCTCAGTTCCCTGGGATACCTCATCCAGAACTTTTAGATGAATCCGGTAATTATGTCAATGAGCCTCTCTTAGTTATGCGCTCAATGAATGTACAAGATGCACGGGAACAACTTGATGCTCTCTATAAGTCTTCTCCGGGCTTCAGTGACGATACCTCTGAAGATGGGTAAATTATCCGCGCAATAGCAAGTAATAATTAACAAGATACTATAAGACTCTGCGGAGAGTGGGAAGTTACCATGAGCCGAGGTGCATCATGGTGGCATTTTAAGCGATACTGTGAAGGAAGACGCGATCGAATTGGGATGAATGCCCTTTGGGAATTAAGCGCGACTAAATTGCCCCAGGTCCCCAAAAAAGGTATAGTCCCCGCGATCGCGATTTCCTGTCATCAGCAAAATAAAGAGTCATGGCTCGATGATTATTCCCACTTCGGTACTGACACAACTGCTGCAAGTGATCCCCCAATTGCGGCCCCAATTGTACTTTAAATCGTCCCTGACAGCCCTCTCCCACGCGATGGAAGATCAAGTCTTAGCGGGGACCGATGAACCTTTAGTAATTGCGAGTTTTCAGCGGGAACGCTTCTATCGTCAAGAAGCCCACCGTTATCGTCGCATCGCGCAAAGAACCTCTCAGGTATATGTTTTAGCCTCAAGAGAAACGGAGTTTAAGAACTCTTCGGAATTTCACGAAACGATCGCGTTTGAACCCGGAGATGGCTTATGTCAAGAGTGGCATTTACTGGTAATAGGTCAAGATTATTCTAGTTGTCTGATCTGTCAGGAACGACAAGGCTTCAGTGAGGATGAGAAGGCGATGGATCAATTTCGTTGTTTTGAGGGGATTTGGACCTTTGATCCTGTAGTTACTAGCCACGCGGCTGAATTATTATTAAATCGTATTTTAATTTATCGCCCGGAATTAGCCTCTAAAATTGCACAGGCAAAATCTCGTTATTTATTAGAAAGTTCCTCATCCCATCTCCCTTTACCTATTTCTGCACAAAATACCAGTAGTGCAGAAGATCCCTTTGTCTTACGTTTAGTCACTTATTTACAAGCAGGTCAATATAAACTATTAAAGGCCTATCGCGCTATTTCTGCCCAGGAACAAAAAGAGCGTTTACTAAATTTAATCACTTCCGCGATGCGTCGCTCCCTTAATCCTCAAGAAATGTTAGAAGTCGCGGTTACGGAAATTGGCGACGCCTTAGGTTCTTGTCGTTGTTTAATCTATCGTTGTAAAGCCACAGATACAACGGCAACTATTCACCATGAGTCCTTGCGATCGGGTATGACTTCTCTCTTTGGTCAATCTTGGCCTTTACAGAATAATCCTTTATTTCGAGTAGTAGTAGAAAAATTGGAAAGAGTCTATTTAACTAAGAGGACGGAGGGGTGGCAACTACAAATTGGCAAAGGAAAATGTAAAGGACATAAGCATGAGCTCGATCGGCTCTCTCCCGAGTTAGAGAAGTCCCTTAGTCCCTTACTCAAAAAATGGTTAATTCAATCTTGGTTAATCGTTCCGGTGCTTTATCAAGGTCGTTTACTGGGTATTGTGGAGTTACATCAGTGTAATTCCTATGACGGGCCTTGGGATGAAGATGAATTGACTTTAGTAGACGCGATCGCGACCCAACTAGGAGCCGCCTTAATTCAAGCAGAAACCTACGCCCATTTAGAAGAATTAAACCAACAATTAGAAGCCTTAGATCGAACTCGTAGTAATCTGATCGCGATTACGGGACACGAACTTCGCACACCCCTTTCTACCATTCAAGTGTGCTTAGAAAGTCTCACCCAAGAACCGGATATGCCCGAAGAATTACGCCAAGTCATGTTAGATACGGCATTAGGGGACGCGGAACGAATGCGAAAACTAATCCAAGATTTTCTCACCCTTTCCCATTTAGAAAGTGGTCGCGTCCAGTGGCGGCCAGAATCTTTATCATTAGAAGAATGTATAGAATTAGCCCTCAGTAGTATTCGCGCTCGTCATAATGGGGATTTACCGAAAATTATTACGGATGTTTCCTCAGATTTACCCTTAGTTCACGCGGATGGTGAGTGGCTCGTGGAAGTGTTGACTAAATTACTCGATAACGCGTATAAATTTACTCAACCCCAAGGTCAAATTAGCATTCAAGCCAAAGCGAATAAGAATCTTATGGTAGAAGTATCCATTGTCGATACGGGACGGGGTATCGAACCCAATCGTTTAGAAGTAGTTTTTGATCGCTTTTATCAGGAAGAGGGTGCTCTGCGACGGAGTGCGGGTGGTACTGGATTAGGATTAGCCATTTGTCGCCAAATTGTCACGGGATGGGGGGGGCAAATTTGGGCTAATTCTCCGGGTAAGGATCAGGGCAGTGAGTTTCATTTCACGATTCCCGTTGTCCAACTTCCCAAAAAGTCTAAATCTAAAAGTAAACGCTAGGAAGGAAGAAGGAAGAAGGAAGAAGGAAGAAGGAAGAAGGAAGAGGGAAGAAGGAAGAAGGAAGAAGGAAGAAGGAAGAAGGAAGAAGGAAGAGTGCTATATATAAGTACCTGGTCAAAATTAATTGTATATTGTTTCAATACATAAAACCAAAATTTTGTAGGGGCAATCCCCCCGTGGTTGCCCCAATCCAAATTTGTTATATACAATTAAATTTGCCTACCTACTTAGTGTTTCCATTTCAGAAGTAAAACTTGTGGCACAGGCATCTTGCCTGTGACGGGATCAGATCCCGTACCACATTTACATCTCATTTAAAATTGCTATAGGGTATTCTTGGCAAAGCCTCCTCGGGCTTTTCGTTTAGTAGTGCGCGCGTCCTCGCGCGCTAGTGCGATATAGGGTATTCTTGGCAAAACCTCATAGCACAAGTGTCCTAATTTAAACGCGTAGTGCTACAATCGCCAATCGCCAATCCCTAGTCCCCAATCCCCCTAGTCCCCTATCGCCAATCGCCAATCCCTAGTCCCCTATCCCTAGTCCCCTATCCCCAGTCCCCAATCCCCAATTCCCGTGCAAATCGCGTAAAAAAGACCCAAAACGCAAAGAAGTGTAACAGATCCTTACAAATTGTAGAGGCAAGGTGCTTATGAATGATACGATGCGCTAAAAATCTTGAGTAAATATCTATGGCAGAAGAACTCAAAGGACAACCCCCTCTCTTCGGTGGCAGCACCGGAGGTTTGTTGACTAAGGCTGAAGTCGAAGAAAAGTACGCGATCTCTTGGACAAGCGCCAAGGAGCAAGTATTTGAAATGCCTACGGGCGGCGCCGCGATCATGCGTCAAGGCGACAACTTGCTTTATTTAGCTCGCAAAGAGCAGTGTCTTGCACTGGGTACTCAGCAATTACGGGCGAAGTTCAAAATCAATAATTACAAGATTTATCGAGTCTTCCCCGATGGCTCTACTGAGTTTCTCCATCCCAAGGATGGCGTTTTCCCTGAAAAGGTTAACCCAGGTCGTGAATTTAATGGTAAGGTTGACCGTAATATCGGCAGCAACCCTGAACCTATCACTGTGAAGTTCACAGGGAAAAAAACCTACGACAATTAGTTCTCTGCTGTTGTAACGGTTTTATCAGAAACCCGGTTTCCTTCTCCCCTATCTTTAAATGGGGGGGATTTCCGAAATCGGGTTTTTTTCAATGAAAAATGGAAAAGACAAAAAAACTCCACCGATCGCGTTTTTGTTGTACGCGATTTGATTCGATCTTGATGACAATAGACATCTGCCAAAAATTATGTCAATCCCAGGATTAGCCTGCGCCACAATAGTTGTTGGAGATGTCTAATACAATCAAAGGAGAGGATATTATTTATTTGTGTTAACTTATAGAGACGAAGGAACTTATGATTTTTCCAGATTTTTCTCAATTTGCAGAATTAGCTAAAAAAGACGATAATTTTAATTTTATCCCAGTTTATCAAGAATGGGTCGCGGATCTTGATACCCCGGTTTCGGCATGGTATCGGGTGTGTGCGGATCAACCTTATAATTTTCTCCTAGAGTCGGTGGAAGGGGGGGAAAATATTGGTCGTTATAGTTTATTAGGTTGCGATCCTTTATGGATTTTAGAAGTCCGAGGTAATATTACTAAACAAAAGTTTCGTGATGGCTCAGAGAAGGTTTTTGAGGGTGATCCTTTTCAGGCTTTGGCTAGTTGTTTAAGTGTTTATCATCCGGTAAAATTACCGGAATTACCCCCGGGTATTGGTGGTTTATTTGGTTTTTGGGGTTATGAGTTAATTCAATGGATGGAGTCTCGCGTTCCTGTTTATCCTCCTACGGATGATGATTTACCTGATGGTGTATGGATGCAGGTGGATAATCTCTTGATTTTTGATCAGGTAAAACGGAAAATTTGGGCGATCGCGTATGCGGATTTACGCGATCCTAATGTTGATTTGGCATCGGCTTATCAAAAAGCACGCGATCGCGTCTCTCAACTGGTGGAAAAATTAAAATCACCTCTTTCTGTACAAAGTACATTATTAGAATGGACTCCCCCGAAGGAAAAACAAACCGAAGATTTTACCGATTTAAGTTACACCAGTAATATTACGCGGGAAAAATTCTGTGAAAATGTGCAGAAATCTAAAGATTATATCAAAGCGGGTGATATTTTTCAAGTGGTACTTTCTCAAAGATTATCCGCGGAATATACAGGTGATCCCTTTGCGTTATATCGCTCATTACGCTTAATTAATCCTTCGCCTTATATGGCTTATTTTAACTTTGGTGATTGGCAAATTATCGGCTCTAGTCCTGAAGTGATGGTAAAGGCGGAAAAAAGCGCAGATGGTAAAAAAATCGCGACATTACGCCCGATCGCGGGAACTCGTCCTCGCGGTAAAACCCATGAGGAAGATCAGGCTTTCGAGGAGGATCTATTAAAAGATCCCAAGGAAGTAGCCGAGCACGTTATGTTAGTTGATTTAGGACGAAATGATCTAGGGAGAGTGTGTCGGAATGGTAGTGTTAAAGTTGATCAATTAATGATTATTGAACGCTATTCTCATGTGATGCACATTGTTAGTAATGTAGTAGGAGAATTGGGGGAAAATCAAACCGCGTGGGATTTATTAAAGGCTTCTTTTCCCGCGGGGACAGTGAGTGGTGCTCCCAAAATTCGCGCGATGGAAATTATCCATGAATTAGAAGGTTGTCGTCGCGGTCCCTATTCCGGGGCCTATGGTTATTATGATTTTGAAGGACAATTAAATAGCGCGATCGCGATTCGTACTATGATTGTGCGTAGTGAAGGGGATGGGAAAAATGCGGTAAGTGTACAAGCCGGAGCGGGTTTAGTGGCTGACTCTATCCCCGAAAATGAATATCAGGAAACACTCAATAAAGCCAGAGGGTTATTAGAGGCGATTCGTTGTTTAAAATAGCCATTTGTGGTTATGAGAAACCGGGTTTCTTACTAGAAAATTGCCAGAAACCGGTTTCTTAACTTCTCGCTCAATTGCCAAATATTATTATACAATGGGTATATAGTGTTGACATTTGAGAGGTGAAACTTGTGGTACAGGCATCTTGCCTGTGACGGGCATTAGCCCTTTCCACATTTACATCTCATTTAAAAATGCTATATGCAAAATCAGCCAAAAAAGGCGGTGATTTTAAATTGGCACTAAAATTACTGAGCCATTTTTTGTAGGTTGGGTTGAGCGATAGCAAAACCCAACATCTTCCTTGGGTTTCGTGCCTAAAATTACTGAGCCATTTTTTGTAGGTTGGGTTGAGCGATAGCAAAACCCAACATCTTCCTTGGGTTTCGTGCCTAAAATTACTGAGCCATTTTTTGTAGGTTGGGTTGAGCGATAGCAAAACCCAACATCTTCCTTGGGTTTCGTGCCTCAACCCAACCTACGAATCTCTCAGACAAGGAAGATTTTGGGTTTCGTGCCTCAACCCAACCTACGAATCTAACCAACTATGCGACAATAGATCCCAATCCCCACCGCAGAGCCGAAAAATTATGCTTTCCTCTGGCACAATCCTTGACAACCGCTATCGAATAACCCAATACTTGGCGGGTGGTGGCTTTGGTGACACCTATCTCGCCCAAGACTCAAAATTACCCGGAAATCCCTACTGCGTTGTCAAACATCTTAAACCCGAAAATCCCAATCCCAATGTTTTGATCATTGCTAGACGCTTATTCGAGACGGAAGCACAAATCTTGTATAAATTGGGCAAACATGATCAAATTCCCCAACTTTTCGCTCACTTTGAGGAAAAGGGCGAGTTTTATCTCGTACAGGAGTTTGTCAAGGGGCAGGATTTGACGAAAGAAATTATTACGGGTAAAAAATTAAGTGAATCCTATGTGATCACCCTATTACAAAATATCTTAGAAATTTTAGCTGTAGCACATCAGCAAAATGTCATTCATCGAGACATCAGCCCCAAGAATTTAATGCGTCGTCAAGAAGATGGAAAAATAGTCTTGATTGACTTTGGGGCAGTCAAAGAAATTGGTACTTTAATCGTCAATGCCCAAGGGCAAACGAGTCTGACAATTGGTATAGGTACTCGGGGTTATATGCCCAGTGAGCAAGCCAAGGGTAAACCTAGACTTTGCAGTGATGTTTATGCTGTGGGGATGATTGGGATTCAAGCTTTAACAGGAAAAACTCCTGATACCTTACCGGAAGATCCCAATACAGGAGAGGTGGTTTGGCGTAATCACGCTCAAGTTAGTACGAATTTAGCTAATATTTTAGATAAAATGGTGCGCGATCATTTCAGTCGTCGTTATCAAAATGCTAATGAAGCATTGCAAGCTCTTTTATCTTTGTCCCCTCAGCCTTCTGGGAGTAATGCTGCTACAATTCCTGTCACACCAAAACGCAATCCCTCTCCATCTGCGAATATCGTTTCACCTAATACCACAAGGCGCACTTTTTTAGAATTGGCGGGTTTTGCCGGAGGCGGGTTTATCATTGCTGTGCTCAGTCAAACTCTTTGGAATAAATCTGCTTCTTCTGCTAATAATCCATCCCCATCGCGATCGCCTAAGCTGACACCATCTCCTTCATTATCCCCAGAAGAGCCGCCCCCTCAACCGTCTCCTAGCTCACCGCCAAAATCACCCTCAAATTCCTTAAAAACATTTCAATTTCAAACAGTAACGGTTAATTCAAGGGGGCAAATTACCAACCGCCGCCAAGAAGAAGCCAAGTTTTTTACGGAAAATCTCCCCGGTGGCATCACTATAGACATGATCGCGATTCCAGGGGGCAGTTTCGTGATGGGTTCCCCCAGTACAGAAAAAGAGCGATTGGACTTTGAAGGGCCACAGCATAATGTCACTGTAGCCCCTTTTTTTATGGGAAAATATGAAGTAACTCAGGCTCAGTGGCGTGCAGTGGCAGGTTTAGCGAAAGTAAATATTGACCTCAATCCTAATCCATCCTATTTCAAAGGTGATGATTTGCCCGTTGAGAATGTTTCTTGGTACGAGGCGGTAGAAGCTTGTGCGAGGTTATCTCGATTAACAGGGCGTGATTATCGCTTACCGAGTGAAGCCGAATGGGAATATGCCTGTAGAGCAGGTACGAGTGCGCCTTTTTACTTCGGAGAAACAATTACCTCCGACTTAGTTAATTTTGATGGCTCTGTTGTTTACGGTGCTGCACCCAAGGGAAAATATCGTGAGAAGACAACAGATGTAGGCTCTTTTCCCCCCAATGCCTTTGGTTTATACGATATGCACGGCAACGTCTGGGAATGGTGCGCCGATCCTTGGCACAGTAATTATAATGGCGCACCTACCGATGGAAGCGTCTGGGATGAAAAATATAATGATAATCGTTATCAAAAAAGCGTTGATTTATTAGTCATGTCAAGAAATGATGACAGAAATCGGCTGCTGCGCGGTGGTTCGTGGTACGTTTTTCCGCGGCTTTCCCGTTCGGCGATTCGCATCAATGTTGCGCCGGGCACCCGCCTCGTCTACATCGGTTTTCGTTTTGTGTGTGTGGCTGCGTGGACTAAATAGCCCTTGACACTTTTGCCCTTTTGTGCTATGCACTTCTTTCTTTTACACTCGCCCTCCCCGCGCAGCGGGGTCGATATTTTTGGGGGTATGATGATTAAAAAATCAACTCACAATATAGAAATTTTAACCGCAGATAAACGCAGATAAACACAGATGTTTGGCTGATTGGTGGGTAGGGATGGGGCGGGTTTTCTGGGATATCTGTTTGGTGGCATAGATATTCGCGATCGCGTCCCTACAGGAATAATGTGGAAAACACTGATCTCATTTGTGGGTGTGGATGGGGCGCGTCTGTAGGGGCGGGTTCACCCAAATTCATCCCACCCACAAATAACCCCCAAAAACCCGCCCCACCCCCACAAATAACCTCCCGTAAGTTGTAAACTATTACCCATTACCTATTACCTAATAGCCATGACAATGAATTATTACATTGTTGACGTTTTTGCTGAGTCAAAGTATGCCGGAAATCAATTAGCCGTTTTTCTCGGAGAAGATGTCAAACATCTCTCTGATGCAGAAATGCTGCAAATTGCTAGAGAAATTAATTACTCAGAAACCACGTTTATTACTTCTACAGAAATGGAGAATGATGGTTATAATGTGAGAATATTTACTCCGAAAAAAGAATTGCCTTTTGCTGGCCATCCCACATTAGGCACGGCTTATATTATCCAAAAAGCAATGCTTCAACAACCTATAGAAAAAGTTATTTTAAATCTAAAAGTTGGTCAAATTCCTGTTACTTTTATAGGAGAGTCAGAGCCAGTTTTATGGATGAAACAAAATGCGCCGATTTTTGATAAGAAATTGACAGCCGAGCAAGTTGCACCTGTCTTAAATTTAGATATTAATGAAATTGATCATGATTATCCTATTCAAGAGGTTTCGACGGGTGTTCCTTTTATTATTGTACCTTTAAAAACCCATAAAGCTTTAAAGAAAGCAAAGGTTAATGTCGATAAATTATTCGCGTTAGTGGAAAATACAGACGCTAAATGTATTTTGATATTTTGTCCTGAAACTTATCACCCGGAAAATCAATTAAGTGTGCGGATGTTTGCCCATTATTTGGGTATTGCTGAAGATCCCGCGACGGGTAGTGCGAATGGCTGTTTAGCGGGTTATTTAGCTGAATATCGCTATTTTGGAGATGATCAAGTTAATGTTAGAGTTGAGCAGGGTTATGAAATCGATCGCGCTTCTCTGTTACTATTGAAATCTGAAAAAAAAGATGGTATAATAGATGTTTGTGTGGGTGGAAAAGTGGTAATGGTGGCCAAGGGGGAATTTATTTAAAGAATAGTAAAGAGGGCTTTGATTTTCACATTATTTTTTGGGGAAACCGCTCCTAAACGCTCCTAAACGCAGATATTTACGGATAGATTAACGTGAGATTATTTTCCCATCTTAAAATAAGACACGATCGCGTATCCCCAAAAATGATTAACTTTTGAGAAGTGGTATAATAGCTAACACCTTCAATACTGCCTTTACCAGCGATAATAACGATAGGGATTATCGCCAAATTCAAAATCAGTCCGATAGTCGGGATGATAAAATTCATTACTTTTTCCTGATGCTTTAAATATCTGATTATCCACCTTAAATGTCGCGCCTAAATTTGCTAAAATTTGCGCTAATACCCTTGTTTGTCGCCAACGAGTAAACCGTAAATAAGTCTTTTCATCCGCGTTTAATACCCTCGGATCGGTTTGGGCAAAAATCGCGACTCCTTCTCCTACTTTTATCCGACTGAATAACCCATCGGACGAGACTTCTCCCCCGGATTTTATTACCCAGGTATCATAGAAAGAGCGCGATCGTAAATCAGAAATACTTATCCCTTGAAATTCTGGCCCTTGGGGAACATTTAAAGAGCCGTGAAAATCTTTGACGGGTGCAATAGTAACTCCGAAAAGATTATTGCTTTGACGGGGTAAAAATAACACTTTCCCCCCTTTATTTAAAAACGCGTTTAAGTCACTTTCCTTCGGAGTTTGTTTCGCACCAATCACATATAAATTACCCGGAGTAAAACTATTACTCCCATTTTCCTGGGTATAAATGACTCCTAAATCATTTAATAAATTACCATCAGAGTCATCACCGATTAAAATGACTTGATTTGCTTTCGGAGAAACAGGTGCAGTGGTGGCATAATTAATTAATTGTTGAGTGATTTTGGCTGCCGCGGCATCTTTTAAACCATGATCTTCCACATCTAAAGTATTGAGAATAAGACGACCTTTACCATAGTCTAACTCCATTAAAGGCGCATAAGCTAAATCAAATTCTGACTCTAAAATGGGCCGCCAAGAACTTCGATGGGGTTTCTCGATAGAAGCACTACTCACCGCACCACGTCCCCCCCATCGCCAACCATATTTTTGATAAGGATTTTCCCCTGTCTTTTGCAAATCACGATAGGGTTCAATTAAGGTACTTTCTCCGATCCAGTCGCGTAAATCCGTCGCGTCTAATCCTGAGACAATCGGATGATTATTATTAATGGGAAACACACGACGACTTAAATGGGGAGATACTCGAAATCCGATATTATTGCTCAACCAAGACGGTTTTTGCGTAAACGCGATCGCGCGCCCGCCATTCTTAATAAAATTCTCGAAATCTCCGGGTAATTTACCACCACTGGAAAGAGCTTCTCGCCCAATAATTAAAACATCATTTTTATTAGGGTTTCCATTCCAAGGTGTCACCCTATAACCTAATTGTTTTAAGAAAGTAGTCGTTTTTCCCACCGGATCGAAAACCATTAAGGCACGATTATCTTTAGACAACGGCGGAAAAACCCGGAAAGAAAAACGATCCTCATGGGTAAAATCTCCCACCTTCGCTTTTAAATAAATTTCCCCATCTTCCTTTTGGGAAAAGTCCTTAGGGAATGTGGCATTAATAGGAAAAAACTGTTTTCCCGCGGTATTAATATTTCCCGACTTAGAGCCATCCGCGATCTTCTTATTACCGATTTTTACTTCCCAATAAAAATCAAAATTTTGACTTTGGCGAGTATCATTAATAATCACCACTTGTTTCTCTAATTTTTGCCCTGGGTTAAAATTATGATCTTTCGCGGTAAAAGCTTCTTGGGAACCCGCGATCCAAGCTAAAGTTGGGCCATTATTTTGGATAATAGCTTCACCACCCGGTTGAATTTTATAAGCACTGGGTTGAAGATAATCCCATAATTTTTTCCTAACTTTTTCCAAATAAGGGCCCCGATGATTGGGTGTAAATTTCCCCACTGTCACCTTATCATCATTCTTTGTAATATTCTGCCAACCCTGACTATTATTCCAAGGTATCATACCACCACTCATTCCAAAAGTGCGCCAACTGCGCCAAGTATTTGTATCAAATAATTGCTGTATTTTTTGAAATGCCGGAGCGTAATCTATCTCCGATTTACCCATCAAAGAATTATAATATTGTGTCCCTTTAAACGAATCACGAATTAATTGACGATATTGAGGAGTTTCCAACTTATAAGCCTCATTACCAAAATAAATCGCGCTAAATTCCGTCATCCAAGGTTCACTATGAATGGACGCTCCAAATCCCTTGCGTCCCCGTGAAAAAGTGACATGGAGGGGAGTACCAAATTCCACCACCATATAAGGAACTTCCCCTTTTTTACTCCATTCGGAAAGCCACTCTTCCCGCTCTTGTAAAGGAATAAAATTCAAGTAAGAATTTAAAGCATAAACATCGCCTACCATTGCCCCTTGGTGCATAAAAACAGGTCGTGTCGGATCATATTTCTTGATAGTTGTGACAATATCTTCACCAATAGGAATCAATATTTTCATCCGTTTATCTTCCACATTGTTAATACTCCCTTCTAACTTTTTCTTCCCAATGCGGAAAGGATTTTGATCATCACTATGTCCGAAATAATTAGGGCTATTACTCCACATTAAAACCGAAGGTTCATTACGATAACGACGTAATTCTGCCACCATCCGAGGTTCCCAATTTTGTTTTCCATTGCTACCAATCAAGGCATTCCATTTGTCAAGATAATCATTATGAGTAGTATCCAAAGCCGGAGCAATAACCGGAAAACCTTTCTGACTAGCTCTTTGTGTAATTAACTCTCGAAAATGCCATTTTCCTCGTTCATCATGGTTCCAAGGCCATAATTGGACAATATTAAAGCCTGATTTTTTATAACCTTCTAACATTCGATCAATGACATCAGGCATTCCTACAGCCCAACCTTGCCATTGATCCTCAAATAAGATAGGACGTAGATTTAATTCTGTACCATTGAGATAAAATTTACGTCCTTCGATCCAAAATTCTCGGAAGCCAAAAGATTGATCATAAACATCATAAATGCCGTCGCCTTGAATTTTTAACCTGAGTGTATAGAGAGCGGGTTTACCGATATCCCAGAGACGAGGGTTTGACCAATCAAATTGCACTTTTACGGTTTGATTGGGTGTGGATTTAACGGTTGTTTGAGTGGTAAATTGTTTCTCGACTTTGCCAGATTCATCCAGCATTTGGGCAAGAATGCCGACATTTCCGGGGGTTTTAATATCCTTAAGTTCCAGATCAAGAGTGATTTTTTTATTACGAGTGGAAGGTTGGACAAAAATATCATTAATATAAGCCCCTTGGGGAAAACTTTGTAAACGCACTTCTCCGATTAAACCGCGAGAGTCTAAATTGGCTTTTGTTTTATACATTTCCGTGGGCCCCATAATGACCATTTTTTCTTTTTCATCTGCGGCGGCGGCGACGAGAATACTTAAAGTGTTACTTTTACCTGGGATCATGGATTTGGTGATATCCACAGTACCGTAGGGCCAGTTAATTTCTCCAGATTTAATACCATTGAGATAAACTACCGCGTCGGTACTGACACGGCCTAATTCTAGGACAACGCGAGTGCCTTTCCAGTCGGAGGGAATTTCTATATCGCGTTGATACCAAGCTTTCCAGATATCACGGGGTTCATATTTTTCCCAAAGGGGGCCGGTGCCACGTTTCACTAAACCGGGGGCTGTATCAGGATATGGTTTTTGCCAATCTCCGGGGACACTCATTTTGCCCCAACCAGAGGTGGGGATTCGTTCACTATTTGTCGCGGGGGTAAATTGCCAAATGCCATTGAGATAGACGATATGGTGTTCTTTTGGCAAGGGTTCGGCTACATTCCCTGCTAGGGATGGTAAAGAGATTTCCCAACCGGATTTTGTCTGTGAATTATCTGGCTCTGAGGCGTTTTCTCCACATCCCAACAGGATTAAAGTGACTACACAAGAGAGTCTGAGGATACTGATCAGCTTTTTATTCATTTTTCCTTCCTCTGACAGGGTAGGTAATAATACTTTGGTGAGGTAGTAGGATATTGATTTGTTCTTTGAGGGCTACTCTACAGACATTGATCTTGACTGCTAGTACAATTTTTGACAAATAGCTTCTGATGCCTATGATAGACTGGTTTTTGGTCAAAAAGAGAATTAGAGAGTTTCTATGGATGCCGCTACACTCTGGCAACGCTACCAAGACTGGCTCTACTATCACAAAGGGTTAGGATTTTACCTCGATATTAGTCGCATTGGGTTCAATGACGCGTTTGTTGAGGAAATCAAACCGAAGTTTGCAAAAGCTTTTCAGGATATGGCGGCTTTGGAGGGTGGCTCGATTGCCAACCCGGATGAAAACCGAATGGTGGGCCATTACTGGTTGCGAAACCCAGAACTCGCGCCCACGCCACAACTGAAAAATGAGATAGTGGAAACCTTAGAGCAAATTGAAGTTTTTACGCGAAAAATTCATTCGGGTACTCTTCGTCCCCCCCATGCCTCCAAATTTACCGATATTCTGTCTGTTGGTATTGGTGGATCGGCTTTGGGCCCCCAATTTGTCGCAGAAGCTCTGAGTCCGGTTTTTCCCGTGATGAGTATTCATTTTATTGATAATACAGATCCTACGGGTATCGATCGCGTTTTAGCTAGGTTAAAAAGTCGTTTAGAAAGTACCTTAGTTATTGTCATTTCCAAATCAGGGGGTACTCCTGAACCTCGTAATGGCATGATTGAGGTTCAACAGGCTTATCAGGATCGTCATCTCGATTTTGCCCAACACGCGATCGCGGTGACTGGAGAGGGCAGTAAACTCTATCAACAGGCGAAAGCTCAAGGATGGTTAGAGACTTTTCCGATGGCAGACTGGGTAGGGGGAAGGACTTCGGAAATGTCGGGGGTGGGACTATTACCCGCGGCTTTACAAGGGATTGATATTCGTGCCATGTTAGAAGGCGCGAAGGTAATGGATGAAGCTACCCGTATCCCAGAAATTAAACAAAATCCCGCGGCTTTACTCGCCCTTGGTTGGTACTACGCGACGAAGGGAAGGGGTGAAAAAGATATGGTGGTTTTACCCTATAAAGATAGTCTGTTACTCTTTTCGCGTTACCTGCAACAATTAGTCATGGAATCCTTGGGCAAAGAAAAGGATTTAGATGGTAATACTGTTTATCAAGGTATCGCGGTTTATGGAAATAAGGGTTCCACCGATCAACACGCGTATGTGCAGCAATTACGAGAAGGAATAAATAATTTCTTTGTTACGTTTATTGAGGTGTTACAGGATCGTCAGGGCCCTTCTCCTGAAGTTGAACCTGATGTCACTGCCGGGGATTATTTATCGGGTTTATTACAAGGCTCTCGTCAAGCTCTTTATGAAAAAAATCGAGATTCTATTACCTTGACGATTCCTGAAGTAAATGCTAATACCGTCGGTGCTTTAATTGCTCTTTATGAGCGCGCTGTGGGCTTGTATGCCTTTTTAATAAATATTAATGCCTATCATCAACCCGGTGTTGAAGCGGGCAAGAAGGCTGCCGCGGATATCCTTGATTTACAGCGACAGATTTTACAAGTCCTCAAAAATGAGTCTCAACCCCTCTCTTTAGAAGCTTTGGCTGTTAAATTGGGTTGTCGCGATCGTGTGGAATTTGTTTACAAAATTGTGCGACATCTTGGGGCTAATCAACGGGGTGTTGTCTTACATGGTGATTTAGGACATCCTAGTGATTTAACAATCACTTATGATGGTTAAGGAAGAGGGAAGAGGGAAGAGGGGGAGGAGAGGGAGGAGAGGGAGGAGAGGGAAGAAGGAAGAAAAAAACGTCCCCAATCCCCAATCCCCAATCCCTAATCCCAATCCCCAATCTCTAATCCCAATCCCCAATCCCCAATCCCCAATCCCTCATATATCAAGACGTGGGGTGAGTGTTTATAGGCGCTGTATCGCGCCTATTGGTGTCAACTTAAGCTGAAAGCTAATGTCAGAATGCTGTCTGATCATGGGATTTCGATCCCCCCTAACCCCCCTTAAAAAGGGGGGGACAGGAACATTCAAAGTCCCCCTTCTTCAGGGGGATTTAGGGGGATGAGACTCGGCTAAAAGCAAGATCGATCAAGGGTTTTAGTCTTAAGTTGACACTCATACACGATACAGTCCCTAGGATATCTAAGCAAATAAACCTAAGTCCGAACTCGGTAGAAAATTCACTCTTTTGTGATTTGAATAACAATAGGCTCACACATTCTATAGATTTTCTGCATTTTTTCTGTCAAATCTAAAATAATTAGTACAATTAATCATTAAAAGGTCGATACGTCCGTGTAAAGGCTTCAATGAGACTTTGTTATGACCTTGACAATTCTAGTGGCTGACGATGATTTTGCAACACGCGTATCAATCAGAGATTATTTAGAGTTGCTTGGCTATTGCGTGATCGACGCGGAAAATGGACAAGAAGCCCTCAAACTCGTTGAGGAATATCAACCTAATCTGATTGTCACGGATATTCTCATGCCTAAAATGGATGGTTATGAGTTGATTCGTTGTGTGCGTACTCGTCCGGCTTTTCGTGTCATTCCGGTGATTTTCTTAACGGGGCGTACCAGTTTGGCGGAGCGAATTAGGGGTTATCAGACGGGTTGTGATAATTTTTTGCCTAAGCCTTTTGATTTGCAGGAATTAGGGGTGATTATTCGCTCTTTATTAGATCGATATGTCTTAATCGCCCAGGCTTTACCCCAGCACGTCAGCACGAAGGCTTTTTGGGAAGAGGAAAAGAATGCCAATTTAGATCCGCGATCGTCGCGTTATCCTGTTTGTTCTATCGAATCGGGCATTTCGGATTCTAGGGCAATAAACGCGTCTATTGTAGCACGATTAGGGTTAACGGAACGGGAAAAAGATGTCTTAAATTTATTAAGCGATGGGTTATCTAATGCCCAAATTGGGGAAAGTTTACATCTGAGCCCCCGTACTGTGGAAAAATATGTCAGTAGTTTATTACGCAAAACGGAAAGTAATAATCGTGCTGAGTTAGTTCGTTTCGCTCTTGAACATGATTTAATCGTCTCAAGGACTCATTAATAAAGGAAGAAGTAATAAGTAATAAACCACAAAGGCACAAAGGCACAAAGGAAGAGGGAAGAAGGAAGAAGGAAGAAGCTATGATTTATGAAAATTAAGAATCCAGTGCAGGGGAAATGAATATTGGTAATTGGGGAATTGGTAATTAGGGATAAGTGATGCTGACTTTTAGCCAATCCCATCCGAGATCCAGGTTGTACTTATCGTTAGTGATCTTTGCGACATTAGCCACCACAGCCTTTTGAAGGATAGATTTTGGCAATGGCATTCTCAACGGTTCAGCAAAGCTCTGATCGGCTGCAATTTCTACCTCGAATTGATCCGCTTCGTCACTAGGAGATGTTGTGTAATATATACCAGTCTCACCAGAGACTTCATTAAGTTCCGAGACCAGGGCAGTTGCCACTTTCCACCATTTGTAAGCGGCCTTGGTTGCCTTACAATTAGCTCCATAAGCATTCCAAATCAGGATCGTTGTGATTGCTGACTGCCTAATCTGACGACGCATAATCCTAGCTATGTGGTGATGTTCATCCAGCGTGAAGCCATTACGTCGTCTGGTTCGATAGTGCGGTGGGCGAAGCCGAAGCCCTTCTGATGTTTGTTGATGAAATTCTTCTCTAAACCCTGCGATAAACTCATTTTTCCACTGTTGAGTGAACTCTGTTTTCCCGTAGTAGCACTTTACTGGGTCAATTTCAGATTTGTAGCCGTTCTTGAAAAGAATGTGATTGGCTGGTACTTCACTACAAACGATGTCATCTAGGTAATACTTAAGGGTTGACAATGCACTCTCAATATTGTGAGCAAGCCGCCTAACTTTTGAGCTTTTGCCGTAGCACCAACTGCATACAATCATCAGGTATAGTGCTTCATCTCTCCGCTGTTTAATGTATAGCCCCAAATGTTTGTGCTGTTCAAAAGTGAAACCTTTATAAGTATTGTTTCTTGAGTGTTTTTGTCCTGAGTTTGTCACGCTCATCTTCGTTAAAATTGTGTTTTTTTTTTTTAATACCATAAATCATAGCATAAATTTTCGTTATCGGGACCAAAGACCAAAAAACTCTGGAAAAAAGGGCTGAAAGCCTTTTTTCGTATTGGTTTTACCTCGAAAACTGTTAAATCATTCATAGGTTTGAGGTCTTTTTCGGCCCTTTGACGTATTTTCCTTGCCGAAGCTTGGCTTTCAACCCTATTAACCGCGAAAAATCGGTCTTTGCTCCCGTTAATTAACCACAAAGGCACAGAGGAAGTCCTCAGAGGGAAGAAGGAAAAAGGAAGAAGGAAGTCCTCAGAAGTAATACACCACCAAGGCACTAAGGCACTAAGGAAGTCCTTAGAAGTAATACACCACCAAGGCACTAAGGCACTAAGGAAGAAGAAAGAGGGAAGAAGGATGAAGGAATTTCCCAATCCCCAATCCCCAATCACCCATCACCCATTAGCCATTAGCCATTAGCCATTAGCCATTAGCCATTGCCTTTACGCGGCTTCGCCACCGACAACCACATCGCGTATTCTGAGACTGGGGCCGGCACAACCAACGGGTAAACCACTTTGTCCCCCTTTACCACAACCGCCTGACTCATCCCAATGAAAATCATCGCCGATACCCTCTATATCCGCTAAAGTGGTAAATACATTTCCCGAAAGGGTGACATCGCGCACGGGTTCGGCTAATTCCCCATTGCGAATCATCCAAGCTTCTCCCGCGCTAAAGGTAAACATTTCTCCATTCGTCATTCCCCCTAACCAATTACGCGCATAAACTCCTTCTTTTATATCTGTAAATAACTCTTTAACAGGTGTATTACCCCTTTCAATCCAAGTGTTTGTCATGCGTACTATGGGGGGATAATGATAATTCAAACAACGGGCATTTCCTGTAGGTTTTTCTCCTAATTTTCCCGCGGTTTCTCGTGAGTGCAGACGGCCGACTAATACTCCATCTTTAATTAATTGAGTGGTTGTGGAGGGGGTTCCTTCATCATCATAAAAATAACTGCCACGATGTCCCCCTGGGGCCGCACCATCAAATATTTGGAGATTCTCTGGACCAAATTTACGCCCTAATGTCATTACTTCTAATAAATCAGGGTTTTCATAGGCCATGTCTGCTTCACTGAGATGCCCAAAGGCTTCATGGACAAATAACCCAGAAAGTATGGGATCAATTACGACTGTATAGGTATTGCCTTTGACGGGGGGTAATACTAAACAATTCACTGCACGTTGCGCGGTGCTGCGTACTTGTTGATCAAGATTGGTTAAGTCTTCGTAAGCTTTACGCGAGCCGGTGGTTTCTCTTCCTGTTTGAACGGTTTCGCCATTGCGTGCTGTCGCGGCAAAACGCATTTCCATATCTACCCATGCTTGTTCTAATAATGTACCTTCGGAGGTCGCGATCAGAACTTTTTGAGTATTATCGCTATAACGCACTGATATTGTCGCGATGCACGGATCGAGATTTCGGAGTATTTCTCCATAGCGATCGCATAGTGCTTTTTTTTCTGAGATTGGCACTTGACGCGGATCGGTTCCCGTGAGGGGTAGAAAACAGGTATCTTGGACTGGTGATACTGCCCCCAGGATGGTTTCTTCTGTACCGATGAATTTCGCAGCCGCGATCGCGTCTTCGATTCGTTGGGTTAATGTGGACAGTTGATTAAATGAAGCAAATCCCCAACCTCCTTTATGACAAGCGCGTACTTGTCCCCCTATGGAAATTCCTTCGCTCAGGGTTTCTACGCGATCGCCCCTTAAGAGGATATCGGTACCTTCTGCCTCTTCGAGGCGAATCGCGAGATAATCTACTTGATTTCCGTACTTTTTCATTAAGTCGGATATCAGGTTTTTGGCATCGTTTAGCACTTTTGACATGGTTTCACTTTTGAGCGCGATCGACTCCTTCTATTGTCCTATATCGGCTTAACAGTTGACAGTTGACAATAATCAATTATTGATTATTTATTATCGATTATTGATTACCCATTACCCAATCCCCAATCCCTAGTCCCCATTCCCCCTATCGGAGATTGCTACTCAATAGTACGGTTTTGCCAATATGATCAATGACGGCTTATGCTTAGACTAGAAGCCACAGAGATTTGACTCTTACACAAAAAAATCTAAAATCTTAAAATTTAAAGTTCTCAGAAGGGTTTATGGCTGTTAACGATTGCTTTTTACCGACTCTTAGTGATATTTTAGCCCTTGATGGCCTTCGGAATGATTCGGACTTTTCTAGTTTGTCTGCAATACATCCCGATCGCGATCGCGCTGCTCGTCGTCAAACTCGACAAATCCGGGCTCAAGGAGAATGGTATGGCGCGATCGGGGCTTTAAATCAACTCCTCTCCCAAATTCTCAATGCAAATCCTTCTTCTTGCACTGAAGAGGGTTTAGTGATATCAGGGCCAACTCCTGTTTTAACCCATCCGGTTTTAGTCTCTCGTTTTGCTAATCGCATTTTTACCAATACTCCTGAAAGCGTTAATGCTTGGTGGATGTTACAAAGTCGATATTCTTTACCTTTACTTCCCGCTTCTACTTCTTGTCAAACTGTTATTCCTAACTCTACTCCGGCTTTACCTTTATTAAGTGGTGATCCTTTAGGTGCAGAACAATTTTGTCTGGTTTTAACTGAACATTTTAGTCTGGTTATGGCTTTGGGTTCCTCTAGTGATGGGGTTCTAGGATTTCGTTTTTCTTTTGATCCAGAGGTAGTAACGCAAGCTTGGCGAGTTTTACGCCAACGAGTTAAAGATAGTGAAGCTTTATTAGTGAATTGCCCTGTGGGAAGTGATGTTTCTTTCCGTCCTTTTGGATCTCATTTGGATCAGTTAGATGAACTTTTTAACGAATTTTTACCTATGGCTCCTGATTATAAAACGGTAATGCAATTTAGCCGTTTAATTTTACAATATTTACCCTCTGAGGAAACACGGGGAGCCGATCGCGCTAAATCTAAATCTCCATGTCAATCTAAAGCTTCTGGTGCGGAACCCCAATCTATTCCTAATCCTAAGTCTAAGGAGGTGGAATTATTACAAGCTCTCGCCCATGAAGTTCGCACTCCTCTGGCTACTATTCGTACATTAACTCGTTTATTATTAAAGCGTAAAAGTTTAGAGGCTGATGTTATTAAACGTTTGGAAATGATTGATACGGAATGTACGGCACAAATTGATCGTTTTGGTTTGATTTTTAGAGCGGCTGAATTAGGAATTTCGGAAATTACACAAACTACTAAAGGTGAAAATCATTCATCAGACAAAAGAGAGGCGCGATCGCCGATTCAACTAACCGCGATGTCATTAGCTCAAATTTTTCACACGGGTTTTCCCCGTTGGCAAAAACACGCGAGTCAACGCAATCATACTTTAGAGGTGGTTTTACCACAAAAATTACCAACGGTTGTGAGTGATCCTACTATGTTAGATCAAGTTTTGACGGGTTTAATTGAGAATTTTACCCGCAGTTTACCCATCGCGAGTCATATTTTAGTTGAAGTAATGCCCGCGGGAAATCAATTAAAATTACAGTTAGAATCTCAACCCCTTTCTTCTCATACTGATTTATCTCAAATGCTGAAACAAAAAACTCCGTTAAAGTCCATCGGACCTTTATTAATGTTTCAACCGGAAACGGGGAGTGTTACGCTTAATTTGGATGTGACTAAAAATTTATTTCACGCGATGGGTGGGAAATTAGTAGTTAGACAAAAACCTCAACAGGGGGAAGTTATGACGATTTTCTTACCGTTGCACTAGGGGATTTTTTTGGTAATGGATGAAAAAAGAATGTAAGGGATTTGCCTTAGTGGAAATTTCTTTTTTTAACCGCAGATAAACGCAGATAAACACAGATGAAAATAAAAAAAATGGATGATTTTTTATCTAATCAACCTATTTGGTTTATATAATTAACTGATCCAAAAGTAGGGACACGGCACTGCCGTGTCCCTACTGATCACACGTCCTGAGTTTTATAAGCAAAAATTTAAAAAGTAAAGAAGTCAGGATTTATGCTTTAACCTGGTTTCTTAACCTCATTGCCTCATTTTAGCTTGATCCCAAGCCTACTCCCTGAAATAGGTAAGTACAAATACTTATTTACAATTCTTAATAATAAAAAACTGATAAAAGTGAGCGACCAGTAGTATATAATCCCCCTCATGTTAAGGGAAAAAACCATGAACGATAGAGATAAAGTCTTAACACAACTAGCAGAAGAACGATGGCAAGTTTCTTTCAAACTAACATTAGCCATGATGTTCATCTACTTTGGATTTATCTTATTAGTGGCTTTTAATAAGTCATTAATGGGTTCTGTAATTATACCCGGATTAAGTTGGGGAATCTTCTTAGGTGCCCTCGTCATTATTGCCGCGTGGGTATTAATTTACATCTACGTCCGTTGGACGAATAACTACTACGATCGCAAAATTGAAGAATATATCAAGAGTTAAAAATGAACCTGGCAACAATTCTTGGACAATTTAACCCCACGGCTGTTTCTTTTTTCCTATTGTTTGTTTTGGCATCTTTAGGAATTACTTATTGGGCAGCGAAAAAGACCAAAAGTACCGCGGAATTTTATACCGCGGGCGGTCAAATTAGTGGTTTTCAAAATGGTTTAGCCCTCGCGGGTGATTTTATGAGCGCGGCCAGTTTTTTAGGCATTGCTGGTTTAGTCGCGCTTAATGGTTTTGATGGCTTAATTTATTCTATTGGTTTCTTAGTGGGTTGGCCTATTGTTATGTTTTTAATTGCGGAACCTTTACGCAATTTAGGAACATATACTTTTGCTGATGTTGTTGCCTATCGGATGCGTCAAACTCCCGTGAGAATTGCCTCCGCGATCGGTACTTTAGCTGTTGTTAGTTTTTACTTAATTGCCCAAATGGTAGGGGCTGGCAATTTAATTAAATTGCTCTTTGGTATGGAGTATGAATTAGCGGTGGTGATTGTCGGTTGTGTGATGTTAGCCTATGTAATTTTCGGCGGCATGATGGCAACCACTTGGGTGCAAATTATCAAGGCATTTTTGTTATTAGGGGGTGCGATATTATTAGCCATTTTAGTATTATCTCAACCTCAATTTGGATTTAATCCCCTTAATTTATTTGCCGCAGCCGCAGATAAATATGGCCCGGATGTATTAGCCCCTGGAAAACAGGTTGCTAATCCTTTAGATGCTATGTCTTTGGGGATGTCTTTAATGTTTGGTACAGCGGGATTACCGCATATTTTAATGCGTTTTTATACCGTACCAGATGCCCAGGCCGCTCGTAAGTCTGTCATGTATGCGACATGGTTTATCGGCTTCTTTTATCTGTTGACTTTTATCCTCGGTTTTGGCGCGATGACTTTATTAGGCCAAGACAGTATTAAGGCTATTGATAAAGGGGGTAATATGGCTGCACCCCTGTTAGCAGAATATTTGGGTGGTGATGTTTTATTAGGTTTTATTGCCGCGGTTTCTTTTGCCACAATTTTAGCGGTAGTCGCGGGATTAACGCTTTCTGGTGCTGCTGCACTTTCTCACGATTTATGGGTGAATGTGGTGAGAGGGGGTTCTGCTAATGAATCTGAACAATTGAAAGTCGCCCGTGCTGCTACTGGCTTGTTAGGTGTTTTGGCTATTATTTTGGGAATTGTTTTTAAAGGCCAAAATGTTGCCTATATGGTGGGTTTGGCTTTCGCGATCGCGGCTAGTGGTAATTTTCCGGCTTTATTGATGTCTATTTTGTGGCGAGAATTTACCACAAATGGGGCTGTCGCGAGTATGGTGACTGGGACTCTTTCCTCTTTATTGTTAATCTATTTGTCTCCGACAATTCAAATAGATTTACTCAAAAATACTGAGGCTATTTTTCCTCTTAAAAATCCGGGTTTAGTCACAATTCCTTTATCATTTCTTGTGGGAATTGGGGTTTCTTTATGGAAGCGCGATCGGCAAGCTTATGAAAAATTCTCGGAAGTGGAGGAACTTATTCACTTAGGAGATGCACAATTTGTCGCGACTTTACCACCCGATGAAGTAGATGGTGAATTACCTTAACTAAGCTGTTACGCATTTAAAATTCCTACTAAAATAGGCTGGTGACAAGCAGGATGCTTGTCCTACTTTATGTGTTTTAAATGCGTAGAGGCTTATCGAGAAACCGGGTTTCTTAATCAAAAATTTTTCAGATCAAACTGTGAGAAATCCGGTTTCTTTGGTTTCGGTGCATAAATCTTGAGAAAAAAACTATGACTCGTTTTATCCACGAGCAAATCTATCCCCAGCCCTTTAAATTTTGGGGTGAATCAAAAAATAGAGGGATAGTTTTCTGTGGAAACACGATCAAATTGTCAATTTTTAAGTAAAGAGAAAAGGGAGCATCGCTATTGTGTAAAAAGCCTTTTTTTGGAGTGGGAGCCTCTGGCTCCCTCTTGGATTCCTAGGGAGCCAGAGGCTCCCACTACAGTTTTTTTGCTAAATCGGGATGCTCCCAAGAGAAAACGCGATCGACTCTCCATTAGTAAAGTTCCAAACAATCTATATTGGGATTGTTACATAATTCTTGAATTGCTTCTAAGCTACTACGCAGGATATTTTCTACCTGTATAGCTGTAGCATTTCCGCAGCGCAACCAAATCACTTTAGGGGGTGAACTATACAACCGACTCCTTTCCACAAAATCAGCATCTTGAGTGACTATACAGAAATTTTCTCTTTTGGCAAAGTTCCAAATTTCCGTATCACTAGCTTCTGCTAATTGATGAAATTGGACATGACTAGAATTAGGAAAAATATCCGCGAGTCGCGTCACTAGCTTACGACTTAAGTTTTGATCGAATAATAAACTCAAGCAACACCTACGAATACTGTTAAACGACGTTCTCGATCAGCTGCAAACTCTAAACACGCTTTGATGTCTTCAGTAGTTAACTCAGGAAAATCATCCAAAATTTCTGCATAAGACATTCCTACAGCTAACCAACCTAAAACATCATAAACAGTTATTCGCATCCCTCGGATACAGGGTTTACCTCCACGTTTATCAGGTTCGATCGTAATAATTTGTTGATAACTCATAAAATTACTCAACACTCTTGCCTTAATTATGATATCATAACATTGATACATCGATCGCGCTCAGACAAAAAAAACTATGGTAAAACAGGCTGAAAGCCTTTTTGGGTATAGGTTGAACCTCGAAAAAAGTTAAATTCTTGATCAGTATGGGTTTGAGGTTATTTTACCTTATGACATATTTTTCTGCCCCAGGTTTTCAGATTTCTAAACCGCGAAAACTTCTCTAAGTCCGGGTTAGGAAAGATTGAGGAGAACCCGCCCCTACCCATAGACTTTTTCGGCGACTTTTGCTAATCGTTTCATCAGGGCGGGTTTTGATGATTTGTTTGTACTTAGGAATGGAAATTAAATAACTTGACTATTTGCTTGGTATTTTCGCCCTTATGCCGAAAAGCAGGCAAGATGCCTGCACTACTTTATTAATTTTTCATTCATTAGGAAAGATTGAGGCGAACCCGCCCCTACCCATAGACTTTTTGGGCGACTTGTGCTATTCGTTTCATCACGGTTTGAATATCCTCATCACTCGCGGTTAAACTAATTCGCAAACACTCATTTTTATGTTTCCAGTCTTCGCGTAAACCGGGGAAAAATGAACTTCCGGGTACGACTATAACTCCCACTTTCTTTAATTCTTGATAAAAATCCCAATCCGTCATTGGTAAATCTTTTAACCATAACCAGGCAAAAATTGCTCCTTCCCCTCGATGTAAAAACCAAGGTAAATTTTCTGGCATCGCGTCATCTAAAGTCGATTCCAGCACGGTAAATTTATTTTGATAATAGGGACGAATTACTGTCTCGGCAATATTCGCTAAGGCTCCAGATGCTATGGCTCGCGACGCGATCGCCTGTCCATAACGAGGGGAATGAATACACATATTAGTCTGGAAAGATTCTAATACTTGAATAATATCTTCATCCCCGATCGCGATCCCAATTCTTTCACCAGGTAAACCCGCCTTAGAAAGACTAAGACAATGAATAATATTCTTACCAAAAATAGGAGTCATCTCGGTAAAATTCAACGCGGGAAAAGGAGGCGCGTAGGCAGAATCCACAAAAACTGGAACATTATAAGCCTCCGCTAAGGTAGCAATTTTGGTCAATTCTTCATCAGTTAAAACATTTCCCGTCGGGTTACAAGGGCGAGAAAAAATGACACAACCCGTATTTTCATTAATGGATAAATTCCCAAAATTAGGACGATACTTAAAGCGATGTGTTGTTTCATTAATATCCAAACTCGGTTGATAAGACTTGACGGCTTCAGGAATTAAACTCACACCCCCATAACCCGTATAATCAGGACTTAAAGGTAAAACAATATCCTTAAGTTGTCCCTCTTTTGTATAACCCCCAAAAGCATTCGCGGCATAGAAATAAATAGATTGACTTCCGGGTGTAATCAAAATATTACGATCAGTCAAATTCAGATTATAACGGGTATTAAAATCCTTCACTACCGCGTCAATCAAAGGTTGATAACCTTGACTCGAACCATAACGACATACCACCTCCCCATATTCTTTACTTGCCAAAAGATCCGCAGTACAATCTCGCCATAATTGCTCGACTTCTGGTAAAATAACGGGGTTTCCTGCACTTAAATTAATAAACTCATGGGCATTACCAGCGCGTAGAGTCTCGATAATATCCTTCATAATTGCCCGCACCCCCGTTAGGTTCGACATTTGCAGGCCAAATTGAGTCAGATTAGGTTTCATAATCAATACAATCACTAAACAACAGGAAAAGACGTTTAATTTATCCTAACGTAAGTTGGTAGTTATCAATAGCCACTGATCACAAATCTGGTTTCTCGGTAAAAGCTGATTATCTTTCTCAAGTGTATGCACCCGTAACTGTTATTAATGCCACTTCTATTGTCGCCCGCGCTACTGTCTAAAAAATCTCCAGGGGTAATGGGTAATAGCTAATGGTGAATTGGGAAAAATCTATTATCTATCATCCATTACCTCTTGACAATTATGGTATGATGACATTGCTTAGGGTTGCGTCTCATTTGGCTGTCTGTGTAAAATCTCACATCTACCATTTCCCTTAAAATCCTATGACTTCTTCTTTCTCCCCATCCCCGCGTTCCCAAGTGGTGTATGAAAGTTCCGATGGCACGCCTGTGGCAGATTCTTACGATAATATTTACGCGATCGTCACAATTCTGGAAGTATTAAAGCAATACTTAAAAGGGATGCAGGCGACAGTATTAGCGAATCAATTTCTCTATTACTCCCCTGGTTTTCCTAAAGCCAGAACAGCACCCGATATTATGGTAATTTTTGAAGTCGCACCGGGGGGAAGAGATAGTTATAAAATCTGGGAAGAGGGACAAGTTCCGTCAGTGATTTTTGAAGTAACTTCTAAGCAAACCGAAGAATTAGATAAAAGTTTCAAGAAGACTCTTTATGAACAGTTGGGAGTGTTGGAATATTGGTTATTTGATCCAAAAGGAGAATGGATCAAAGATAAATTAAAGGGTTATCGTCTTCGCGGAGAAACCTATGAAACGATTACAGATTCCAGTAGTGAACCCTTACAACTGCGTTTAGAAGTAGCCGGAAATCTTATCAATTTTTATCGTCTTGATACCAGTGATAAATTATTAACTCCTGATGAGCTTTGGGAAGTTATTGAACAAAAAAATCAAGAAAATCAGCATGATATTTTATTAAAAGCACTGGCGGAAGAACGAGCAGAACAACATTATCAAATTGCGGAACAGGAACGGCAAAGAGCTTCGCAATTGGAGTATCTTTTAGAGCGTTATATTTCTCATTTTGGTGAACTGCCTGAAGATGAATCACTGTAGATTGGTATTGTCTTTTACTACAGGAAGGTGAAATGATAAAATGTCCATTCCCTATTATCTATGACTAAAATTATCTGGCAAGTAGATTTTTATCGCCGTCCTCTCAAGTCGGAAACGGGTGAGGCTTTGTGGGAATTATTAGTTTGTGATTTCCCTATCAATTTTTGTGTTAGTGTTTTTTGTCCTCAGTCTCAGGTTAATTCTCATTGGTTAAGTGAACAATTGAACCAAGTTTTAAAGAATAATCCTCAGCCAGAGATTATTCAAGTTTTTCGCCCTCAAGCTTTGAGTTTAATTGAAATAGCGGGTAAAACCTTGGGGATTTCTGTAGAAGCAACGCGACGTACTCCGGCTTTAAAATCTCTTTTACAAGAGCGTGCTAAAGAGTATCTTCAATGGGATAATTATACAGGAGAAAGTTACAATCCTCTCCTGTTAGAATCACCTCCACCTATTCCTTTACCTGATAATTTATGGGGCGATCGCTGGCGTTTTTGCTCTTTAGCCGCGGGAGACTTAGAAGACTGTTTTAAAGATCGTCCGATGCCAATTTTAGAAATGCCTGATTTTTTATTACCCTTAAATTTAGGATTAGCTTCGACGGTGAGAATCCCCGGAGTAATTATTGATGGTGGCCGTCAATCAATGAAATTAGCACGATGGCTAGAAAATGTGAAACCTGTAGCTTTAAATTATCTCCAAGGCACACCGGATGGGTTAATTTTAGACGCGGGATTAGTCGATCGTTGGGTAGTAGCAACCTTTGAAGATAAGGAGGTAACAGCCGCGGCGAAATTGTATGAAGAGCGAAAACAATTGAGTCAGGGATTGCATTTTTTATTAGTACAACCTGATGATTCTGGTATGACTTATACGGGGTTTTGGTTGTTGAATTGTTTCTTGTAGGTTGGGTTGATAGGGTTAAGACAAAACTTTCACAGAAACTCCTCAACCCAACCTACTAGACTGTCAAACTATCAATAAGAGGCGCGGAGCGAATCGTAAAATCAAGGTGATATTGGGCATATTGTCGCAAGAGACGTTCAATAAATACCCAGTCAGAAACATGAGTTAAATTATTCTCTTCATCTTCTATCGTGTTATCCTGATCAATAGGAAGATTAGGTTGACTTAATAACTGAAGGATGGCTAATTGCTGCCCGTTAATTTTAGTATAATTTGGAGAGACTTTTTTGTGGTTATGGTGATAACGATTGGGGTGATTTTTCATTAATTTTGGTGGGTTTTGTAATACTCCTCCGGGTAAAATTGCCTCCAGACGTTGTAACTCAGATAAGTTAAAAATGCCTCCCCCGATGATACTAAAACCCGCGTGCCAATTGGGATTAATTAAGTCAGGAATTAGGGACTCTTGGGTGAGACAACAATGATGAACTTGAGGCGCGATTCCCTCTAGGGCTAAGAGGTGAAATATTCCATGTGTTAAATAGGCAATAATTTGGGTTAATTGATGAGTAGGTAATGTTTCTAAGCGTCTTAAATGTTCCGTTAATAAGGCAAAAAGATGTTCTTGGGGATGTTCATTAATACCTTGATGGAGGGCGATTTCTGCGAGATATTGGGCTGAGGCGAGTTTCCCTAAATTTTTACTAAGCCCTTGATAGGATTCTAGGGTTTCTGCTTGATTAATTTTGTCCATCGATCGCCCTTTGGTAATTAATAATTCATTAAGAAGAAAGACACCACTACGCCCTCCCAATTTCGATCGATATTTACGAGCATCCGGCGCGATTAATCGTTTTAAACCAAATTCGGGTGTCAAGATAGTGAGGAGGCGATCGTTTTCTCCCATCGGCACACTTTTGAGGGTAATTCCAACGGCTTTATAGGTTTGACTCATAAATTGGGTAATTGGTAATGGGTAATGGGTGATTGGTAATTGGTAATTGGTAATTGGTAATTGGTAATTGGTAATTGGTAATGGGGAGATTTTGCGAATACCATTTCACTTTAAGGTTGATACAAATATATAGTTTATTCGCGGGAAAGTGCGCGCGTCCTCGCGCTAGTGCTACAGGCGAAAAAGGACGCGCACACGGCCGAATTGCATCATCATTTTCGTAAAATGGTATAACTTACCCCCATTACCCATTACTCATTTTTCGGTGTAATGTTATCGCGTTGACGCATCAATTCAACGCCGCGAGAAGTTCCTAAACGAGTTGCACCCGCGACAATTAAATCTAAAGCTTGTTGATAGGTGCGTATTCCACCAGAAGCTTTAATTCCGATTCTTCCTTTAGTAATTTCATGTAATAAACGCACATCTTCAACTGTAACTCCCCCATAAAACCCGGTATGAGTTTTGAGATACGCGACACCCGCTTCCATACAAATTTCTGCCGCGAGACGTTGTTCTGTTTCTGTTAATAATCCCATTTCTAAAATTGCTTTTATAGGTTTTCCAGTTTCTTCACGAATTTGGGCGATTTCTTCGTGAAGTTCATTCGTTTTTCCCGCTTTCACATATCCTAAATTAATGACAAAATCTAACTCATCTGCACCATTTTCTACCGCGTCTTGAGCCTCATAAAGTTTAACCAGAGGAGTCGATGCTCCTGTCGGAAAGCCGATGACAGTGCAAACGTTCGTTTTTTTGTTATGTAATAAATTAACGGCTTGACGCACATGACAAGGATAGACGCAAACGGCCGCGAATTGAAAGCGATCGGCCTGCATACAATATTGTTCAACTTGCTCAGGAGTCGCGCTAGGATTGAGCAAGGAATGATCGATAAAGGGGGCAATATCGATATCTTGCTGATTGGCAGCCATTGGTATTTCTCTCCATTTTATGATTGTTTCTTTATTGATTATAGTCTATGGGGACGCGATCGCGTTCTCTCTCTTCTCTTACTTTGTATGCTAATCGCCCTCATCGGGTTCATTTTCTGAATATCCCACCCAGAAACCGAGTACATCAATGGATGCTCCGTCTTGAATGATTATTTTTAATAACGCTTCTTCATTATTCATTAAAGTGGCTTCTATATTCCATCACTTTACCTTCTTATTCAAATATTTGAGTTCATTTTGCCCCCTTAGAGGTATTTTTCTTGCCTCCCTATTAGGCGCGAAAACTTCTCTAGGTCCCGTTAATTGTGCAACACGATCGCGATATAGATTCAGTGATTCAGCACCTGCGCGATGGCCGCTGCGCGGCCGGCCACACAGTGGCCATCGCCCTCAGTCTGACACCACAGGGGGGGTGAAGCGATTTCTACAGGAATTATGTTTGTTTACCCGGACATGATATAACATATTCTTTGAAAACTGGAGATAAATTAAACAATATTTTTTCCGTTTCGATGGTTTTGATTAAATAGCGTTTACTCAAAGATTGTAAGCCATTCATTAAATCCATTGATGACAAGGATAAAAATTTTCTTAACTCTTCTCTTGACAAGGGTTGATTAGACTTACTTAATTCTCCCACAATCTGTTTCTCGATTGGTGATAATCTTTCCCATAATTCCGTTAAACGAAATTTCATATCTTCTGTTAAGACTAACGTATCTTCCCGCAAAAAATCAGAGACTTTCCCCAGAAATATAGTTCTAATTAAACTAGCAATATCTTTTAAATAAACGGGATTAGCTTCATATAAATTCATCAGAGTTAACCAGCTTTCCTCATCTTTTAATCCCAGTTTTTCCAGAATTTCGGTATTGTTGAAACCTTCTAATTCTAAGCATTTAACCGGATATAAATCCTCATCTAAGCACAGCATCTCTTGACATTGTTCTTGACTAATTAAGATTAAACTGCTTTGATGTTCAATCTCGGTGATCCTTGTGAAAAAAGTTTTATAGTCTTTATATTTGCTTTTATATTTGCCGATAAATTGTCCACAGGCAAACAATTCTTGAACATCATCAAGGATGATTAAACATTTTTGTTGACGTAAAAGATTGAAAAATTGAGGTAATTTATTGTCAGGTATAATAGGTGCGGTATTAATGCCGGTTAAGAT